>WLWE01000261.1_pt1 | contig 47721 bp, 18 predicted proteins | sample 6718301 | NCBI WGS metagenome assembly WLWE01 (sample SAMN12718691, study PRJNA515312) | sponge metagenome | isolation source: marine sponge | host: Mycale hentscheli | place: New Zealand: South Island, Marlborough, Capsize Point | collected 2003-05-01
GCCACCACCTCCGCCACCACCTCCACCACCTCCGCCACCACCTCCGCCTCCTCCACCTCCGCCACCACCTCCGCCACCGCCACCTCCTCCACCGCCGCCACCACCTGTATCTCCACCGCCTCCGCCTGTATCTCCACCACCACCACCTGTAGCTCCGCCTCCGCCTCCGACTCCACCTCCAAATAACGATCCTCCTTGTAGTCAAGCATGTGCATCGGGCGAATATACGAAATTAGGTCCTCCGCCTTGGGGCGACAACAAAGATCCTGATGATTGTGGTGTTGACAATGGACTATGTTGTGATGGTAGTGGAGGAGTTCTGGTTTGTCAGGATGATAACGGTGATTCTGGACCGGTTTGTTGTTGTGCTCCAGGTTCTGTGCCAAATCCAAATCCTGGTGTGCCTTGTCCTACTGGAGCTTGTTGTCATTGTAGATATACTCGTGGTAACACTTTCTTAAATGACCCGGCCCTTGTTATCCAAGCCTGTGAAGAATATACAGGCGACCCAAGATTCTGGGATCCTGCTCAAAATTGTGGAGAATGTGAAGCGGAGGCATCTGATTCCCCTGGATTTTGGCGATGGAGAATAAAAAGGTACGATACTAATGATGGTGGTAATACTTACGTAAAATATTGCAGCGATTTGCTAGAAAACCAATGTCAGGAGGGTTATGTAGTTATATCCCCTATAGACAACCTGCCTTTGTATGATGTTCTCGACCCGGAATGGTCTGGCCCACCAATAACATGTAACACACCAGGATTTGAATGTAATCGTTAACTAGAAAAATCAACATAATTAGTGTATATAAAACTATAACTTCTAAAAATATCTAAAGAACCCCTTAATATGCCAAGAAGAATAACAGAAAACGGCCAATCTTATATATTATATGACGACTGTGAAGAATACGTTTTTATTGGAGATGAGCCACGTTGGAATGGCTTCATTTTTTCAGATGTCAAATTAGATAAATGCTGTGAAGGAAACATAATTGACTCCGTCCCTGTAACAGCAACTCCAACCCCTACAGTCACACCAACAGTTACTCCTAGTGTCACTTCTACGGCCACGCCTACAGTGACACCAACTGTTACCGCGACACCAACTATAACACCAACAGTTACTCCGACGATATCTGTTACTCCTAGTGTTACTCCAACAATTTCTGTTACTCCTTCAATAACCCCAACAATTACTTTAACTCCGTCTGTAACTGCTACCGCAACTGTTACTCCTACTCTTACTATTTCTAATACTCCTACAGTTACTCCCACTATTAGTACAACCCCTACTAATACTCCTACAATTAGTTTAACACCCACTAATTCTGTGACACCAACATTAACGCCCACTCCCACAACAACACCTGTTACAGTATCAGACGATAGTAGTATAGAAAAAATAGTACTTGCAGATGGTGCCGAAGAATATGAGATTATTAGTATAGATGTTGGAACTAGCACATCTATGACAGAAGGAGATGAACATATACTCGCTGTTGTTGCACCTGTTAACGATTATTCTTTCGACAACACAATTGATTCATCATATAATAAAGTATTAAAATCTGATAATTATTTAACTGATTATACTATAGAAAATAAACTTATTACAGAAGCAAATGCTGCCATTTGGAATAGTAGTGAGTATCCTTCTAGTAAAATTTCTAGTGTTCAATACAACACTGAACTCAATAGATGGTTTATTGGAACAAACAGTCAAGCAGGTACGGCTATAGTATTCTTATATAGCGTAGACGCCGCTTCCAATTATTTTATTCCTCAAGGAGATGTGATAGGCGGAGCAGGATCTATATGTGGTCCAACCAAAGTATATAGCATAGATAATAAAACATTTTTATTCAATGATAGTAAAATTTATAGTTATACTACATCAGACAAAACAAAAACAGGAAATGAATTAAACTATCTATATTCTGAAGAAATTTTTAATTGTGAAAATAGTAATAGAGTACAGTGCGGTGTTGACAGAACAGCGTTGGGTAGTAATGTTAGTGTAAATTACAGACTGCCTTTAGTAAATAGTTCTAATAATCAATTATTTATACATCATGTGCCAGGTACAGGCAATAATGCTGTAGCAATTGATGGTGTTGACTATAGCTGCCCAGGTGTTGTTGGTAATTATAGAGGTTACAGTTTAGAAAGTTATGAATTTAATTTTACTGTTAGCAGACTAGATGTGAGTACAGAAAGTAATCAGATATCTTTTGATATTGTATTCAATAAAGATACTAATTTTGACTATACTAATCTAACATTATTATATGGTAATACTGTAATAGCCATCGATCCTGAAAAAATTCTTTTAGATAAGCTCACCACAAAAAGTTATTCAATAATTATTGCAGATAATACTCTTATTAATAATATAAATACATTACCTTATTATTTTAGACTTTCTAATTTGTCTAGCAGTAATACCTCAGATGTTCCTAATACTGTTACTATACCCATATATGAAGTAATAAATTCTGGCACAACTTATAATTATAATGGTGTTAAAGATGTTCGTTATACTAGTGCGAATAGAGATAAAGTACCTGTTTTCTCTGTTAATGCCCTAGACTTTGTGACAAATAAAGATAAGACATTTGATTTTTATGTTATGGCTGACGCAACTTGTGATAGCGACTATAAGTATAGGATTATGGATAAGACTAATGCTGGTAGTGGTCTTGATTACGATTTCTGTGTTTCTAGTTTAGAAGGTATAACTAGCACAGGTGAAGTTAAGGTCGTTCTTGCTAAAGGTGCAGAAATTTATATGTTGGTTCAGCATACATCTGATCCAGTAACAAAACCATATGATTTTTCTGAAGTTTACACATATAGTTTATTCAAGTCTAATAGTTTATTACCTAATGGCTTTAGTTTAGTTGAAGATAATATTAAGGTTTTAAGAAAATTTGCTGGTCTTAATAGAGACATGACTAATGTTTGGAGCAATAGTTGTTTTATTAATGACTCTTACATAATGATAGGTGTTCCTAATAGTAGTACTGTTTTACGAATAAATTATAACACCAGTAGGGTTATTGCTCCTCCTACCCCTACTCCAACTGTTACAACTACGGTTACAGCAACACCAGGACGTAGTCCAACACCAACTGCTACTATAACACCAACATTAACTACAACTCCAACTGTTACCATAACTATAGGAGCTAGTCCAACACCTACTCCTGCCAATACTTCAACACCTAACCCAACCCCTACTCACACTGCAACACCAAGTCCAACACCGAGTCTAACACCATACGGAACTTCAGGATTTACTGATTGGTATGCAGCTGGGCCTCCTGCTAATCAACAAAACTGGATAGCAATTAGTAGTTCAGACAATGGACAAACTGTACTAGCAGCAGATGCTAATGATAGTAATTTATATGTATCTACAGATTATGGTGCTACTTTTACCACTTCTAATGTTGGATCAAATATTCTCTGGAAAGATGTTGCTGTTTCTAATGATGGAGCTATAATGTATGCCGCTACTATCTTGGCTTACGGAGCAAGTCTTTATAGGTCTGTAGATGGTGGTGCTACGTGGAGTAATAATTTCTATAGTCCTATTGGACAATCTTTAGGCTATACTTTTAGTTTTGAAGATGCATATTCGAAGAACATAGAAGATTTAGAAATTAGTGGAGATGGCAGAATTGTGATTGCCGATATGAAGGGCTTTAATGATGTAAGTAGAAGTAATAACTATGGAGGATCAGCTGGTAGCTCGCAATCACCTGGTGAATTGCATGCTATTGCCCAATCAAGAAATGGCGGCTATTATTATTACCTAACTAGATACCCAAGTGCGGGTAATGAAATAGTTCATGTATATAGATCTGGTGGTGGTTCTCCTAGCATAGTACTTAGTAGTGTCATTAGAGAATCAGGTGTTCCTGTTAAACACGGACTTGCAACCAATAATGATGGATCTTGTATTGTAACTAATATTGGTAGTGAAGTTTATGTGTCTAGAAATTCTGGAGCATCATGGACTATGATCTTAGATAAAACATGGGATTATAATCAGTCTGATTGGAAATGTAATAGCTGTATCTTAGATTATTTCAAAATGTCTGATGATGGTTTGACTATAGCAGCTATTAGTGAAGGTGGTAGTGTCAATCCACAAATCTTAGAATATAATAGTTCAGAAGACTCTTGGACACTCAAAGATACAGATTTAAAGACTGATGAAATGGCTACTTTCCCATTAACACAAGCCTCGAACAAAATTGCCATGACATTCTCTGGAGATGCAAAGCGTTTGGCCGTAATAACCAATGATCCGACAACAGGACAAGGCTATATTTGGAGATCACAAAGCACAACTAACGTATATACATTACAATTATTATCCCAATCTGATAATTTTAATGACATACCATAATAAAATTGCTTTTAAAGTGTATATATAACTAACCGGATCGGATACAGCTAGCATAATTATGGAAAATTAATGAATTATAATAAGCCTGATTTTATATGGTTCTCTAACTTTAATACTGCATCACCACTCACCCAAACTAATACTAAAAGATTTATTGTTAGACTATCTGAAAAGGCAGTCAACAATATGGACAATATTAATGATGTCCAAAAAATTATTGGTCCAGACTATAGGGTATTACATGGTTTGGGTCATCCAGGTATGGTTGTTGTAGAGACTAATGTAGCTAATACATTTAATACATTATCTAATAATTCTAATATTGAATATGTAGAAGAGGATTACATTATCAGACTTGATGATCCTCCTGCTCCTCCGCAAGACATAAAAAAAAATAATTTTAATGCTCTCTCTAGTAACCCTAATGATCCAGGCTTTGATCAATTATATGGCCTGAATCCTGCTTTAGGTAATTATCATATTAATTGTAAAGATCTTTGGGCTACCAATAAAGGCAGTAACAGTATTGTTATTGCTGTTATTGATACTGGTATAGCCTATAGACATGAAGACCTTGCAGCAAATATGTGGATAAATCCTGCTGAAACGGTAAATGGTATTGATAGTGATAATAATGGTTATGTAGATGATATACATGGCATAAATGCTATAACAAATTCTGGTGATCCTGATGATGATAATGTGCATGGAACACATTGTGCTGGTACCATAGGCGCTGTTGGAAATAACAGCAAAGGTGTGGTTGGTGTTAATTGGAACGTAAAAATGATGGGATTGAAGTTTTTAAGTGCTGGGGGTGGCGGCAGCACAGCTGGTGCTATTAAATGTGTTGCTTATGCAGAATTAATGAAAAGTAGAGGAGTAAATATAAAAGCTACTAGTAATAGCTGGGGTGGCGGCCCTTTTTCTCAAGCTCTGTTTGATGTTATTAACTCTGCTTGGACTAATGAAGATATGCTTTTTATTGCAGCGGCTGGTAATAATGGAAGAGATAACGATACTACTGCATTTTATCCCGCAGGATATAACGTTCCTGGTGTTATTTCCGTAGGATCGAGCACTCAGGCGGGTGGTAGATCAAGCTTTAGTAACTATGGAGCGACAACTGTTGACGTAGCTGCTCCGGGGTCCAATATTTATTCTTGTGGTCTAAATAATACATATCAGAGTCTGAGTGGTACAAGTATGGCTTGTCCTCATGTTGCTGGTGCTGTTGCGTTATTGTATAGCGTATATCCTAATATTACTGGTACACAAATAAAAAACGCTTTAATAAATACTTGTCAAGAAATTACTGCTTGGAGAGGAACATGTGTTGGTGGAGGCATTATTGATGTCAAAGCAGCAGCAGATGCCCTGAAAGGTTTCGAAGTTACCGCTACACCTACACCGACTATAACAGATACCCCCAGATCTACTCCTACAGCCACCCCAGTAGCTACGTCGACACCTGCTGTCACACCCACAAATACACCTAGTCCAAGTCCATCATATGTTGCTAGAGTACTTGCTGGTGGTTTGGGTCCACATAATTCAGATTATATTATCAAATTTAATTTGCGTGGATTTGAAAATTATATAGGAGAAAAACTTTCTGTGAAAATTGGTGGTGAAAAATGTTGTACTATTGATGGTATTATAAGTTATTCTTTCCCTGATTCTATTGATCCAATAGCTGCTGCAACACCAACGCCAACATCTACTCCAACTTTAACCGCAACTCCTACGCCAACACATACTGTAACTCCTACAGCAACTGTTACTCCAACAAATACTGCTACTCCTACTGTTACTCCTACAATTAGTGTTACTCCAACAGTTACTCCTACTATTAGCGTTACTCCTAGCATTACTCCTAGTAATACGCCAACAGCTACAGTAACTCCAACAATTAGTGTTACTCCAACTAATACTCCATCAATTACTCCAACCATATCTTTAACTCCATCTATCACGCCAACAATTAGTGTAACACCTTCCATTACTCCTACTATTTCTTTAACCCCAAGCCTTACTCCTACTTTGTCACTAACTGTTACTCCAACACCAACAGTTACTCCTACTATCTCTTTGACGCCGAGTAATACTCCAACACCAACAGCAACACCAAGCACCACACCAACTAGTACTTCAACACCAACAGTAACACCAAGTGTCACGCCGACTATTAGCGCAACACCGACGGTAACACCTACATTAAGCTTAACGGCTCCATTTGAAGCTGATGTCTCTTATAGACAAGGTCATGACTTAAAGAGTGCTCACGGTTGGGATGCAGCTTTCAATTCAGATAAAACATTATTATTTACCTGTGACAGAATTGCAGGTGTTAATATGTATAATATCTCTGATAAATATCATCCTGTACATCAATTTACTTATGACTTGAATTATTACGTGGAAAGCGTAGACTTTAGTAATGCTTATTCTTTCCTTGCTGTTGCTAATTCACAATACGGCACACATATTTTGAGTTTAGAAAATCAAGTAGATTATCCATCAATAAAACTTTTACAGCTTAAATCCACAGCTACTGCTAAACCAGATGGCTATGCTCGTACAAGAAATCATAAACATGCTATTTTGGGCACAGGTAGTGATGCTAGATATATTTATGTTGCAGATCAAGAGTATGGGCTACTAATTTATAGAATAAATCCTACAGATCTTACTGCTGCTCCATTACTAAGTGCTTCATTGAGATATGTTGATCCTGTAGACGCATTGTCTCGTGCTTTACTTTGGAGATGCTACATTTCTCCTAGTGATCCTAACCTATTATATGTTGGTACACAGAGAGGTGTACTATTATTAGTAGATATTACAGACAGAGCTAATCCTGTATTGAAATCATCTTTGATTACTTTTTCAAACGCAAACTATCCAAATGGTTATGGATATATATATGATATTGTAGAAGATACTATTGATAGCAATGTTGTTTATGTTGTAAATAGTGCTTACGGAATTTTGGCAGTAGATAAAAAGAACACTAGTGCTCCAACAATTATTGGTAGTTATGTTACGTCTGGTATTACTTCGATTTCTATTAAGGAATAAAAATGAAAGTTAACTATAATGTTCCTGAAAACCAATGGTTCGAATCTTTTGTTGTTATAAACAGCATTAGTGAAGATACAGACAATTATTGGATAGTTCGCCTAACAGAAAAAGCTGTATTGAACATGACTAGTGTTTCTGATGTTAACACTATCTTAGGATCTGGCTGGACACCAATGCATTGTTTAGGTTTGCCTGGTTTATATGCTGTTCATAAATCTGAAGATGCTGTGAGCTTAGCTAATAATAAGGATATTGCATATGCTTATGCTGATAATCCTACTCCTCCTAGCGATAATGTTAGTATTTTAAATCAACCTGATTTGCCAGAAGAAAATGAAGATAATACTATAGTTAATCAAGATTCTGTTGCTGGATTTCCTAATGATCCATATTGGAATAGCCAATGGGCATTAAATCCTAGTCTTGGTCAGTATCACATTAATGTTACTGGACTTTGGAAAGATTGGCTTCGAACAAACACATATATTGGTATTTTATCAGAAGGCTATCAAGCTCCGAAACCATTTGACGTAGGTAATGTGTATCGATACAATTCACATGAGGAAGACATTTCAGATAATCCAGATCCTAGTAAAACATATAATGGTAGCACCAAAGGTAATGCCATGCAAGGTATTGTCGCTGCTTCGCATGACAGTAATGGTATTGCTGGTATTTGTCCAGGGGCCGGATTATTTAGTATTGCAACAACAAGATCCGGCGTTGGCTGCACTCAAGACTATGCTATAATACGAGCTTTGACATTTATCTTAAATAAAAAAATCGAAAAGGGCTGGGCTGTTCCGGTTATCGTATGGGACGGTCAAAGAGGTTGTAATAATAGACAAGATGATGGTATCAGAGACGCAATACGTGCTTGTCAAACTTGGAATATAGTAATTGTCGTACCTGCTGAAGAAGGAAGATTTAATACTGCCGGTCAAGATATAGACAGTCTGACCGATCAATTTTCTGCTATAGCTTATGCAGATCTTGTGGTAACAGCAATAAACCAAGAAGGCCAGATGCCATCAACAGCTAATTGGGGCAAAAATGCAGTAGACATTAGTGCTCCAGGAGAAAGTGTAATTGCTAGTCGTAATGAAAACGGAATACAGAATGTTTCAGGTACTTGGGTAGCTGCGGCTCATGTTGCTGGTGCTGTTGCTCTTTTACGTGAAGCAACAGAAAAAACAGGAAGCGAAGTTGTTCAGGCGATAGTGGCATCGGCTAAAAAACTAAATGTTCATGATAGCAAACCTGTTAAAGCGATGGGCATGTTAGATGTACAGGCAGCTTCTGCATATTTAGGCACCCCTGTTTCTCCACCGCCTCCTCCACCTCCACCTCCTCCTGGTACAACAGAACCTTGTTTAGTAGGGTCTAAATTTGTTGATAATGGATCAGCTTTTCCCGGATTCCTAAGTGATTCAGTGGTGAATTTAAAAGGATCTTATGATGGTAAAACACTTATCATGGCAGCAAACGGAACAAACGGACTAGGTTTTTATTCTGTTAGAGCTGATCTTGAAACATCATTTACAAAAATACCTACTGAAGATTTTAGTGACACAGACAATAATGATCCAGAAAGCCCAGGGTATGCTGCATTTGTTAATGCTTTTGATATATCTGATAATGGTAATAATTTAGTAGTTAGTAATTCATTTACTATAGGTACTAGATTTGCATATATTGAGTCTTTATGTATTTCCGATAATGGTCATATATATATGTATACTGGTGCTAATGCCAGAGAATATGATAAGGTTTCTATATTAGTATCTACAGATAGGGGTGCTAGTTGGACAGAAAAAGTTATGTTCCCTTTCGATTCAGACAACACACCATATAGAGATCAAATAATGCTTTCTAAAGATTATGGTAATACTTGGACATCCGTAGCTGTTCCAGATAAATGGGTTAGTAATTACTATTATGGCGTTGAGGGTTTTTATGGCGAAGAGAATCACGCAAAAAGATCTGGCATAACACCACCATTAATGAAAAAGCATTTATGCTCTAGTAACTTAATATGCTCCGACGATGGAACAAGAGCAATGTTTCTATTAACGTATGGTGGCGTTCCTTATAACTACATGCAAGGAAGACGCAGAAATTCTGCAAATCCTAATCCGAGAGGAGAGTATTTAAGATATTTTTATGGACATAGGCACCATAATGATACACAAGGACATACATCTTTATTTATGACCACCGATAATTCTGGAGATTATTGGAAACAAGGATCTGCAGATATGAAACATCGTTCTGTGTCTGAAACAGATCCTGGGCACCCATTGGCATTTGGTGATTACGATGGAGGACTAGTTGACAATGACACCAGACGCATGGGCGAGCTTGTAGAAAATTTGGACAGTCCTCAGACAGCGATTACAGAAGTTGTTCATAAAGTACATAAATTAATTAAAATGTCTCCTAATTTAGATGCTTTTGGTTTTGTAACGACTAGTGCTTATAAAGATGACATGGTTTTAGATTATACACAAGAAAGAGATTCTAAAGAGCTGTTTGGAGATCGTATTGTTAGTAAAATTATTTATACTACGGATGCTGGAGAAACTTTTAAGAGAACTAAAAGATTATTTGATACTGACGAAAATACTAGATACTACATTAGTAAAGTGTATTCTGGTACGCTTACTAATAAACACGGGGCAGAACAGTACTTGGTGCCTAATAGAAACTTAAATAAAGTTCATACATCTTATGTAGATGCTAATGGCAATTTTACTGTTTGTGCTTTAGTTAATAAACTTCAGTGGAACCCAGCCGACGACATTCCTCCTCCTCCTCCACCTCCTCCTCCACCACCTCCGCCTTCACCACCAACTCCTCCTTCCCCAAGGAGACCCTCTCCTGAGGATGGTAATACGTCAGTAGGAATATCTGACGTGCCAGGACAAGATGGAGGCAGTTGGGATAATTTTGGCGTAATGGCTGTAATGGCTGTTACAGAAGGGGGCGCTCTTGATGACTTTAACACTATCAATCCTATTCTATATAATTTAAGAAATGCGTTAGGAAATAATGCAAATCAAGCATGTTATGTTTCTGGTTCCGGTAGAAATTTTCACATCTTTAGTTCTTCATGGTATAAAAATTTAGACAACTGTACCTCCCTACCTTTAAGAACAGGCATTACTGCTACAAAAACAAAAACTTTAGAAAATTTTTCATTAGTTAATAATCTAAGAAATTCCACTATATTTCCTTATCGTACAACATCTCCTTTATCGTTAGAGATGAGAACTCAGAGAGGAAGGGGCGTTAGGCAACTAATAGCATCTAAAGATACTAATGAAATGGTTATGTTGTATACAGATACAACTACTAAAGATAATAGTCAGAATCCACCAGCAGGCTGTAATGTTTTTAGACAGTATCTGCTTTATTCTGATGATTCAGGAGTTACTTGGACTCAAAAATTAGCTCATCAGGGCAGAAACTATCAATACAAAATTTCTCGGGTTGCTGAGAATCCATCTCAATCATATCATTTTTCCCAGCTTGGCATATACTCATCCCCATCTGGTAAATATCTATTGTATGTTAGTAGTGTCAAAGTTGGTTACAGAGACCAATGCCCCGACCGTGCTAATTCGGAGTATTGGATAAATTGGTCTTCCGATTATGGTAAAACCTGGAATGAAAAAGATGCACACCAGCGTGTGGATAGTGAAAGAGAAATAATCAATCAAGGAGTTAATGTTAATGTTAAAGGATCTTTGAGGGATTGGCCATTTATGAGAAAGGAATGGATTCCAAATAATTTAGGTTTAAGCTCCATATCTATTAGAGATGACGGGACCATATTTAGTCTAGGACTGAGTCGTGGAACTAGCACTTCGGTACTTAGATCACATTTTGATAATTTTGGCACCACAGATAGTGCTAAATTCGGAGGGTCTTTAGTCACAGGATTTGATGAAATAAATAATCCTACATTACCGAACCCATTGGGAAATAACTATGTTGCTTATCCTGAGTTTATATTAGCTTTACCTAATAAAAATGTAATGGTAGGTTTCGTTGAAGGTAATAAAATGCTTCGTGAGACGGAGGTCCCTCCCGATGCCTTTTTCTTAGTATCTAATCAGGACGGAGCTGGTGGATGGAGACAGTTGGGTTGGGATAGAAGTGAAGACTTAAACGATGCTAGATTTGTAATTGGGGGATCAGCAAAAATTATTCCTTTTGATATAGGAGATGGCAGAATTCGTTTCTTGGCCAAAAAAGCAGACCAGCGTGGTAGATACGCGGTATATTCTGCTATGTTTGACGGCAAACAATTAAGAGAAGTAGATATAGATTGGAGTCAACACCCACACCATTCATCTGATTCATATGCTCAATCATTCTTTCTTGGTGGTGCGTCTGCAATGCCTTTGCGCGACGATGGTAGACCTTTTGCAAGTGGCTCGTTTTCGAGACGATATAGAGAGGATAATTTTTCTAGTGCTTTTTTTAGTAATTATAAAAATGGTATTATCACATACAATAAAACATCTCAACATGTTTATATAGCAGTTTTAGATGATTCTTATCAAAATGAAACATTGTTCAAGTTTAAGGTAGCGGGTAATACTTTACGTTTTGTGGAGTCTTCATCGTGCATGCCAGGTATTAATACTAGATTTAATACCTATCAAGTAAGTAACAATTCAGGTCTAAATAATTTCATAAGACCTCATTTTCATGGTGATATAGCAGTAGACAGAAACGATAATTTGTTCTTGGCTATGCCATCTAGCTATGGAACAAGTCCTGTATTGCTTAAAACTACGACAGTGGCCCCGCCGCCACCACCGCCACCACCAGGCAGTCCGCCACCTCCTCCTCCACCAGGCAGTCCGCCACCTCCTCCGCCACCAGGCAGTCCGCCACCTCCTCCGCCTCCTGTAGCGCCACCGCCGCCTCCTCCTGTTGATCCTACAGATCCTCATAATACAAAAATATATGCGTCGGACAGTAGAGGACAAATAAGATTACTGGATATTACTAATTTAATAGACATCAAAAGAGATACTGCAAGTAACGTCAATTTTGCTGATGCGGCTTATTACAATATGATTGTTGACCAAGATCCCACTACATTTGATTTTATTTATGCTAGTAATTATAGATATGATATGGATGTAGTACTATTTAATAAATCTAGTGCTAGTTCTTTAGGTGTTGATCCTAATAAATTTGCAAATCTAATTAGTCTTAGACCATATCATTTACGTATAGTTTGGAATCAAAAGGTTAATGCTTTTAATGTTATAAATAAACATCAAGGCAGCATAATATTAAAACATGGACAAACAACTACAAAATTAAAAAATACTATATTATCTCCATTATATGGGCCTGACGGCAAAACTAGAGAATTTATTCTGTCTACTACTACCAAGTTTCCTGGAGCTATTAAACCAGGTAATGCACCAGCTAAAGGCAAGAGTTCACTACCTGTTGCTTATGTTCCTTATAATAAGGAAAAAGTTAGTTTGATTATTATGCCTCAAGGAGGAGATGTCAGAAATCCTTTAAGAAGAATCAAGAACTCTAATAGAGAAAGTCATCAATTGGGTTCTAGTTTGACGTTAGAGCTAAATAGCAACTATTTAAACCAATGTTATACGTTTGGCAAAAACGGTACTGTTCCAGAGATTATAGGTATTGGCAATAATACCGGTGGTGGATTAGGTAAAATGTTAAGAGATCGTTGCTCTGGTACTAAGGCCGAATATAGTTCTTATGGAATATCTATCTTTAAACCTACTTCCGATGGAACTTTAGATCCTGGAGATAGAGATGGTGCTGGTGAGGGTTCTACAGCAAATAGTTTTCCTGGTACCGGTGATATTCTCCATAGGAATACTATGAAAGCTGTAGCTGGTAAATATCAAACAATTACTGTTAATAATGATGGACATGCATATTATACTGGCAATTATAGATTCGGACCTCTTAAAGCTGGTGATGTTATCCCGTTTACTGCAACAGGTGGAGATGAGTATGATCTAGATGATGGCATACATAAGATTCATGTGTTTAAGTCTAATGGTACTTTCAATATTACTTCTAGTCCAGCAGACAGCGACATAGAAATTCTTGTTGTTGCTGGTGGTGGTGGAGGATCAACAAATCTTAAAGGTGGTGCTGGTGGTGGTGCTGGTGGATTAATATATGAATCAAACATAGATATGTCAGCTGGTCAATATAATATTACCGTAGGCGCTGGCGGTGCTGTGTCTGCTAATGGACAAAATAGTTCAATCATTGGTTCAGATATTTCATATACGGCTACTGCTGGTGGTGCTGGAGGAAATGGTAATGAAAATGGTGTTGCTGGTGGATCTGGAGGTGGTGGAAGTAGCACTACAAGTAACGATAGTCGATCACCTGGAGCAGGTGTTCCTGGACAAGGGTATCGTGGAGGCTTTGCTATTGATAGTAACTACGACCAAGGCGGCGGTGGTGGTGGTGCTGGTGGACCTGGTGGTGACGGCCAGAAGCTAGGTGGGGCCGTAACTAGAGGAGGACCTGCTGGTACTGGTAGAGAAATTTTAATTGCTAACGGAGCTAGTGTTAACTTTGGAGATGTTAATCATCCTAATTGGTATGCTAGTGGTGGACCTGGTGCTGGGCAACTTTATAATGGTGGACCCGGAGGTAATCATGGAGCAGCTCAGAAAGGTGGTGGAGGCAAGACTTCTGCTAGAAGTGGGCAGGCTAATACTGGCGGAGGTGGCGCTGCTGGCGGCGGCCTTGGCGGTAGCGGTATTGTGATTGTTAAATACAAGAAAATGACCACAGAAGCTCCTTATGACGCAGCGGCATTTAGAAAAATTCCTATCTATACATCAGATCTTAATACGAATATTACCAATGATGTTACTATAGTGGATGCTGCTATTATGACATATAATCATGGCAATCAAGGTCAAACAAATGACTATGCATCATATATGTGCTACTTATTAGATTCAGCAGGTCAACTATATGAATTTGGTTATAACGTATCTGATCCAGCTAACCACAAATATAAGTGTCGTAAAATTGATCAGTACTTAAAACATAATACGGCACAATATGCTCCTAGTGAAATTACCAGTATATCTGCTGGTCATGATCACATGGTCGTTATCAGAAATGGATTTGCATATGGATTAGGTTCTGATAAGTATGGACAATTAGGACAGGGCGGAGGAGGATATTATCCTCAGCTTACTCTTCTTAATCCTAGAAATGATTTCATTAAGGCTGCTTGTGGTCCTTATCATACAATGCTTTTAAATAGCAAAGGCAATATATTTGTTACTGGACGTAATGATGTTGGTCAATTAGGTCTCAATACTACAACTAACAGAGATACTTTTACTACAATATCTGATTATGCTGGCAGATGGATAGATATTGAAGCGTCTTGTGTTGGAGATTATTTTAATACTTCGACCACAGCACCATCTCCACCTACACCTGTACCTCCTCCTGTGGGGACTAGAAGTGTATTAACAGAACGACAAAAAACACACTGTCTAGGAATCTTAGAAACCAGACAAGTTTTTGCTTGGGGAGATAATAGTTATGGACAGTGTGGACTTGGTCTTAATAGCGACGGAAGAAAAGTTGCAGAACCTCCTGCTCCTGGTAACAATACAGACTATAGTCGTCCAATCCTAAGACCTTCCAAGGGATATATGCCATATATGTATGCATCTATGCCCGGTATCATTACGAATGGTTCAAATCTTATCACCAAAGTTCCTGCTAGATTTGCTAGTTATGTTAAATATACATCCTCCACGCCACGACTTTACTTTTGTGATCAGTTTAGTCACAACGGAACAAACTATAAGCCATTCCCATTTGGAGAAATAGGTAGTGACGGTAACAAGAAATATTCAGTCATAGAAGAAATTATTACAGATCCAACGGATGATACTTATGTAACTTTAAGATTAAGGTTTGCTCCAGGAGAAGTAGCGGGTACAACACCACTACCAACTGATAATTCTATATATGCTAGCGGTAAAGAAAGAACATTTACTAATGCATTATTTTATGTGCTAAGACCTAATGAAATGGCTGTAGGTAAACATACGTCATTATTTATACCTGTAACTAAGGACTTGTATTATACTGGTAATCCAAACGGTATTGTGTGTACAGCTAGTGCTGGTTCTAAAGAGCCATTTCCTACTTTACTTGGCATGGAGGGCAATTATCATAAGGTTGCTGCTGGTTTAAGTCATTCTGTAGTAATTACTAGATCTCCAACCAGTTAATGACGTATAAGGTGTAAATATAATTATGATTAGAACTTTTAAAATAGGACAATTTTATGACACTTAGGTATCAAGCACCACCATACATTCATGATGATGATTTTACACACGGTAGCTATAATGGTGGCTTCCCTTTAACTTATTTTGCTTATGGTAATGCACTAGAAAAACAAATAGGCCCTGTTTTTACTGCTGCTGTTACTAAAGACCTAAAATACACAGTAACAGTAGACCATACAAATGGTATAATTAATTTATTAGACAATACTTTAATTAATCAAAATAGAGATATTGGAAGCGATGAGCCATTAGTTAATCCTCCTGTAGCTCCTAAAAATCCACCTAAGTGGGGCTCTGCTACAGAAAATGTTAAATGTTTTTCCGCAGTTGGTTCAGGTACTGTTCTTGAAGATTTTAAACAAATACCAAAACATTGTCATGTAAAGTTTTTACAATATTACGAAAATGGCAACCCTAAATTATTCTGTGTTAATACTATTAAGGGGTTATACTTTTTTAATATAGCTTCTGATTTTTCGGATATAGGCTTGGTATCTACCTATAATCATTTAGATCTAAATTTACAATGCACTAATTCTGAACTTACAGAGGATGGCAATACACTTTTCGCTTCATTTGGATACTACTTGGTTGCTTTAGATATTACAAATGCTGAAACAGATAATCCTGTGTTATTAGACCAATATGAAAATATTACTACAGAAAACATTGTTAGTTTGGGTCATGATAAAACAAATTCTATATTAGCAATTTCTGTGACTAATATTAATGGTTATGCTGATGTTATAAAATTTATTTATTTTAGTCCAGCAACTAAAGAATTTACTCAAACTTTAAGATATACAATACAAGACAAGCCTAATCATCATTATAGATCTTTATATATTAAATCGCCATCTAGTACTGATCCATCAATCACAAGTAATTTACCTGTTTTATATGCCACAAATACAAACTCTTTAAACACTAATGGCGCGGATACGATGAGAAGTGAAGTTGGACTAAATGTTATATCTTTTAATAGTAACTATACTTCTCATTCAAGAGTATCTGTTAAACAGTTAGGAGAATACTGGAACGACAGCTCTATACCATTAGATAAAGCACAAGACCCAGGGTTTTTACCTGGCCAACAAATAAAACAAAGATATATTACAGTTAATCCTGACGGTATAATGTGTGTTAATTTTTGGAAAGACTTAACATCACAATATCAAAACGAATACAGAGATTACGCAAAAGAGCGACACTCTGGATTTGTAATGTACGATATTACTTCTGCTACATCTCCTGTTAATATAGGAACTATCTATAGTCCTATGACCCCTTGGGCAATATGTTCTGAGAACAGACCAGTACCGAGTTTGATTGCTGATAGAAGTAATTGGGATCAGCACTGTACTTCTGTTTTTGATACCATTTTAATACATGACGATCCAGTGTTATATAAAAAACACTACCTGTCAATGACAGCTGGTCCGAATTTAACTGTAGCTCCTCGTGTACAAAATATTGATTATGGTATAGAAAATTCATATCAAGACATAGCTACTGTAGATGGTGCTTATGAAACAGCAATGACGGGGGATGGTCAATATATATTTGTGGCACATGGATCTGCTGGTATTAAAGCATATAGCTACGATTCTGCAACTCAAAAATATAATATAGATCCTTATTTTACATTTACTTTTAATAATAATAAACCTGTATATACATTGGCTATGAGTTTTCAAAATACAAACGGCCTGAATCAATCCAATGTTCCCTATCAATTGTTTGTAGGAGGAGAAAATATTTATGCTATTTTTAATATAATAGATCCTACAACACCATCTTTAATTTATCAGGATAATAATGATATCTTATTTGATATAGATAATGGTAGTGAAGGCACTTTTAGAAAACAATTATTAGCAAGTACAGGTTTTGATGATTTAGAGTATACTGTTAGATCTATTAATCCAAACGAAACAGATCCTGAAGATGAAACATTTAATTCACAACCAGTTAATGTATTTACTGAAGTTACCAGAGTACAAAAATATTTCGTGACTGTACAAGCTACTCCTTGGGATTCAAATAATCCAGATACTAAGGGATTTGTTTTGAATCTAGTGGGTGGTAGTGGACCTGTTCTTCGTCCAGAGTTGCCTCTTGGGTCTAGTTCTTCTAACACTAACGAAATTTTAATATTTGATCAATCAGATATTTCTAATGAAGGGCATAGATTGCTTTTTTCTACAACAAAAGACGGCACTCATAGTCCTAGTCCTGATGCTGAATATCCTATAGGCGTAACAAAAGTTGGGACACCAGGTCAAGCAGGTGCTTATACTAAGATAAAAATTAATAAAACACTAACACCAAGATTGTGGTACTATTGTGAAAATCACGCGTGTATGGGCTACTCATGTCGTGGACTACTACCCTAGAGCATAAGGAAAACCAATGTCTGAATCATTTAAAATTGTTTTTAGCGGTATAACACAAACTCAAGATTCTACTACTGTACCAGAATTTTCTGCTAGTCCTATTTTAAATTATGATGTCACGCCCAACAACAATGATGATATGGTTGTGATAGGTTCGACTAATTTAAATAGTTATTTTATAGATAAAAAACCGATATCTGTTAATTCAAATTATAGTTATAACTATCCTAATACACAAATATATACAGATGTTAATTTTGCTTGTTCTACAGACTGGGATTTTAGTGGAGTAATTAGAGACGGACTTGTTAGAGCAGGTCCATTGACAAGGATTACAGGGCTTTCATCAGGAGCTACTAGAGGTGGAAGCACTATTTATTTATATAAAAATGGTGATGATATTTATTTTCAAGGAGGTCTGGGATTTGGTTTTGGAGCTAATAGTACAGCATTTGCTCCTGGAGAAATAATATTCATACAATTTTATTATTTTTTCAGAACTGGTGAAAATTTTGAACAAGAAAAATACTTAGAGTCAGTTATTACAGGATATTATAAAGTTTCTACAGTACAAGAGAGTGATCCGGCAGGTAATCCTTTAATATATATTACTTGTCCAGATGATAATATTGTCAATTTTACGAAACCTGTAGATATTGTGGGTGATTATAGTATAGGATCATTAGCGGATGGTATTGATAATCCTCTTAATTTTGGTGGTAGTAATATACATTATTCTTATGAAAGTAGTGCCGGTAGGAAAGAAAGTAATTCGCCTAAGATTGCTGCTATACCAAGATATAGAAGTGGTCTGTCTTTGTCTAAGTTAGATGTTCCGCAAACAGATTTTAATACAACTACCCCATCGAGCTTATCTCCTACATTAGAAAATTATATTATAGGAAATAGTAGTTATGCTAGTAATAGTACTAGGGTTGTTGATGTTGTATCCTATGATCGTGCTGGGGTTTTGTTTGTAGCACTTAGAGTATCTGGAGGAGTGCAAATTCATGTTGTTGATAGTACCACACTAGCTTTTGAAACTATAAAAACTTTTCAGTTGTTTAAAGGATCTAATACAATTACGGCAGATAAGAGCATTAAATTAGAAATACCTAATGCTATTACACAAATTGATAGAACGGACACTTATCCTTCATTACCATTACAGCCAGAAAAATTGGTTGTCTCGTATGCAAGTAGCGATGGAACCAACGGGGTCAGAATTTACAATTTATCTACCTTAGAAACTTTTGTTCCTATCATACCCTCTGTAACTCCGACCGCTACGCCTACTCCAACGCCGACAATAACTGTTAGTCCTACGGTAACACCAAGTATGCCGCTAACACCGTCTAATACGCCTACTATGACAGCCACACCTACTGTTACGCCAACACTTACAACTAGTGATGCGGCACAATTTAGATATACTAGAAAAAGTATAGTATTAGAAAATTTAGACTGTGGAGAATATGAGTTAACAATAGATTATATATCTCCTCAATTTGGGCCAGCTGATGTACAAATATTAGATGGAGATGATATAGAAAAAGGACAATTTGATAATATTATTAAATTTACTCCACAAAATATACAGACTTATAGAAGAAATTCTACGGGCTCAATAGCTAGTGATGAAAAATATAATCAAAGAATATTTTATACGATATATCATAGCATTACTATTGATCAAGCTATTTTAAAATTTATTCTGAAACACTTACCATCAGGTAAAGAAAGAGTTGAAACAAGAATTATAGAATGTGAAGGAGCAGGTAATTGTTTAGATGATCGTGTCGAATGTGTTAAGCAAAATATACAAAAATTTATACAGTTACCTGATGGCTCTTTTGAAGTTTATGTAGCATTAGATCCTCCTCCAACTGTTAGAACAGGAGAGCCAGATATAGGCAAAGTAGTTAAAGAATATATTGATAAAAATAAATGTTGTGATATAGCTTTACAAATAGAAGAGATTATTGATTGGTATGAAATAGATCGTACTGATATTATTGCATGTGATCCGTATACTGGTGTGCCAACACCAACGCCTAGTGTTACACCTACAATCACACCTACTCCGTCATATACAGCAACGTCTACTCCTACTCCAACAGCAACTCCTACTCCGACGCCAACTACAACTGATACTATTATCCCTTGTGGAGAATTATTCCAAGAAGGTGGACAAGGATTTTATACATATCAAGTTCCGTTAAAACAAGAGGGTGGTATAATAATATTTGATGTTGATCCTTTTGGAGTACCGGATAAAATGGAAATAATACATAATTCTGTTACAAAAGCCACCAGTAGTATGACTAACGATGGTAATTTTGGACCATTTGACAATACTGATGATCAGTTTGCTGTACAATTTATTGGAACTTCGAAGGGGGCCATACCAGATAGATTGGTAGAATTTAAATCTTCTACTGGTTTAAGTTCTTATGAAATAACATCTGGATATCGACAAGTGTTGTGGTGGACATATACTTCGTCAGATTGGTCTACTGCGGTGTATGCAACTATTAGGGTTGGAGCTCCGTCTAGTGGAACTAAATGGAGAATTAACAGAAGATGCGAAGGAGAATCTTAAAGATATGAGTGATTATAAAAGACAAAGTTATCATGGAGCACCTCCTCCTCCACCGCCTCCTCCTCCACCGCCTCCTCCTCCACCGCCACCTCCTCCTTCACCACCTCTGCCACCACCTCCTGCGCTTACTCCTACTCCTACTCCTACTCCTAATAATGCCAACACAATTGCTGGTGCTATAGATGTTGTTATTTGTATAGATACTACTTTTAAGTACCCATTGAATAACTGGACACAATTTAAAGATGAGTTATATAAATTTATTTATGATACTAATAATAGGGGAGATTTTGCTAACAATAAAGTAAGAATTGGTATTACTACTAACTTTAATGAATATCCTCTGACATCAAGCTATAATACTCTTTTATCAAATGTAAATAGTCTTTCTTTTGATTCGCCACCACCGCCTTTCCCTCCTCCTCCACCTGGCGTTGAACCTCCTAAGTTTCATACGTTTCGCTTAAAGCACCAACTACTAAAAGCAAAAACACAATTAAATAATTCAAAGATTTGTGATAAATTAATCATTGTTGCTATTCCTGCTTTTAGCACAGACATTGTAAGAGAATCAGAAGCTATTGCTGAAGCAAAAGCCATTAATAAGTTAACAGTGACTGATGGAACATCTTACTATCCTTATAGTATTAAGATGATTAGTGCATATAGTCCTTTAAGTAAATATCCAAAAACGCCATCAAATAATACTAAATTACAAATTATATATGACCAATCTGCAGCAAAAAATAGCGGATCTAGGTGGTTACAATATGAAAATTTATGGAACTACGGCACTGGAACCAATAGTACTGTTGGTATTCATACGGTGGTTCCGACTTTAAGATATTTTATGGCAAATATGGCGCCAATATCGCCAACTCCTACTCCAACACCTACTCCTACAGCAACGCCTATAGTTTTACCAGAAGGAATACCTAATAATATAGCAGGGTGTAACGGCGAAGCATTTTTTGTAGAGTGTCTTCCTACAGAAGTAGCTGTTGGTAATTCTACAGACGATAATGCTAATGTTTGGACGCCTACCAATATCACACTTAAAAAAGGCGACACAATCAGAGTATCCTCTAGAGGATGTATATGTTCAGAAAGTGTTGCTTTACAGAGTATTAATAATCAAGATTTACAATTAGACGACGAAACACTAGTTCTTACAGAAGATGCTGATATCTTATGTTCAGATTTCACAGGGGTACCAGGATCTAATGTTAATAGATTGTATGGCACAATTTTGCCAGATGGTGTTCAGCCTAGTATTACTAATCAATTTGATATTGATCTTGGACCAAATATTGCAGGTGGGACAGCAGTAACTAAGATTGCTAAACCTGGAACCGGTAAATTGTGGTTACTGCCTTATGCCCCAAGCTATAATAACACTAATGCTTACAAGTTCTGTCTTTCTGTTTATGTAGATGCTTTTTTTGTTACCCCAACAGCTACGCCAACAATCACACCCACGCCTACTGTCACTCCTAGTATTACTCCAACAATATCATTAACTCCATCTATTACTCCTTCTAATAGTCCAACCGCAACTGTCACGCCTACTTTAACACCTACTGTTACCATTAGTAATACTCCAAGCAATACTCCTACGCCGACTATACCTGGATGTAATTTGGCTCTATCTTCTTTGACATTAAATGATAGTAGTATGTCTATTATTGATGAGGGTCAAGGACACATATATGTTGCTGATGGTTATGATGGCATTAAAGTAGTTAAAAATCATGGCAGCAGTTTGGAGCTGATCAAATATATCAATAAAGGTCAGAATATAGACAAAATAGCAGCTGATTTTAGTTTAAGAAATATATATGCTGCTTATGATAAACAGGTTGATGTTATATCCATATCTACTCCTGATACAGCTTCTGTATCTACTACTATAGATCTTTCATCTGTGCTTACTGGAGGCACGGATAAGATTACAGATATAAAAGTTTTAGACTCCAATAATACTGCTTATGTTATTTCTAAATTAGGAGTATTTGTTGCTATTAATCTTGCTACAAATGCCATTATCAATAGTGCTACTTTAGTTAGTGGTGTTGATTATGACTCCAACTCATTAGATATAGCGACTTATCCTAATTATGATTATGTATATGTTGCATTAAGAAATTCTATTAGTGGTATGATTTATAGAGTAGAAGTAGACACACTTACAGTAAGCAATATTACTTCTGTAGCAATATTAGGTTCTAGTGCTACGTATGGTTATGTGTTCCCTAAGTCTATAGCGGTTGTTGGCAATTATGCTTTCTTAGCTATCACTACAGGTAATGTAATTATATTTAAATTAGATCCTTTTACACTAATGTCTAGCCTTGAACTTAAGACAGCTGGCACTGCTGTTAACATTACTAAGTCTTGGGAAGATCAATATCTATTTATTGCAGATTCTCAACAAGGATATACTATAGCTAATATAACAGATGTTGATAATATTCATCTTAATTCTGTAGACAATTACAATACAGTTTCTAGTGTCGATATGTCTGCTGATGCCACTAAACTAGTATTATCACAAGGATACAGAGGTATTACTGTAGTGAAAAGTTGTGTTGGTAACTTTAGACCAACCCCAACTCCAACTCCAACAGCAACTGTAACAGCTACTCTTACATCTACTCCTACAGCAACTAGTACTGTTACTCCTACAGTTACTCCTACGATTACGGCAACTCCTACAGTCACTCCAACTGTTACACCTACAATATCTTTGACACCATCTAATACTCCTACAAACACGGTTACTCCTACTATACCGACTACCGTAACACCAACGCCAACCAATACCCCTACTACATCTGTAACACCGACAAAAACTGCGACTCCAACAGCAACTGCTACTCATACTCCCACCCCAACTGTAACACCAACAATAACCAGTACAAACACACCTACTCCTACCGTTACCCAATCAGCAACACCCACATCTACTGCAACCCCAACAGCAACTCCGACTAAAACCCCAACACCAACCGTAACTTTTGTTAATAGAACCAATAGAGCAAATTATAGCAATCTAGCTTCTTGGGGAGGTGGTATTAATATTACTACAGTAGGCACAAATGGTGGTAGTAGTTACTATGGAAGTTATGATTTTTCTGGATTACTTTTTGAATGGTTAGACGATGAGCCTGCTTCGTTATACAAGTGGGTGAGAGGTGGAGCATATTCATCTGCTTTATTCTATATTAGTAAAGCATTTAGAAGCATACAAAGCCCTGTAGGACATTCACCATTTACTGGATTTAGAATAGCTGCTAAAACTACATCGTCAGATTTAATAGATTTTGTTACCGTATCTAATGTAGACAATGCCAATGATAGCACAGGATTTGGTGCTGTTTCTTACGAATATAAAATTGGTAAATATCAAATTACTGTTGGTCAATATGTAGATTTTCTTAATTCTGTAGCCACCACAGACCTTTACGCATTATATAGAACCTCTATGGCTGGTACTCTAATAACTAGACATGGAGCATCAGGTAGCTATGTTTATACATATGACAATCATATGCAGAACAAACCAGTAAATCATGTTAATTGGTTTGACTGTGCCAGATATTGTAATTGGTTACATAACAATCAACCAACAGGTTCGCAAATTAGTTCCACCACTGAAGATGGAGCATATACATTAAATGGTGCTACTGCTGGTATAATAGATAAAAATATAGACGCTAAATACTATATACCAACAGAAGACGAATTTGTAAAAGCCGCATACTATGATCCAAGTACTGAGACATATTATGATTATGGCACACAATCAAACACCGGACCTACTGCTGTTTCAGCTAGTTCTGATGGTGATGGACTATTTTAAGAATTAGGATATAAAATATGGTATATAATAAACTTGAATTACCTGATTCAACAGCCGAGATACAATCTAGTTCTCCACGACCTCCTAATGTTATAATAGAATTTAATGGTAGTGGTATACATAAAATTACAGGACCAACTCCACAATTTACATTTAGTACCAGCTATAATAGATCTGCTGTAGGACAATTAGACAGTGTTGATAGAAAAATCACATTAGAAGGTCAAATAGTAAGATCTGCAAATCCAGCATTTTCATTTCCTGTAGTGCCAGATCAATCTGGAGTAAAAGGATTAACAGGAGCACACGAAGCATTAAAATCTTTATTTTCTGAATGTAGTGCTGGTACTCTTGCTATGTATTGTGATGGAACACAATTTTTTGAAAAACACAATGTTAGAGTAGACAGCCTAGAGTTTAATAGTAGCGATAATAATTTTATACAAGTTGCTGAATTCACTGTTAATCTCAGTTTCTTTGAAGCAGGATCTCACGGATATGCTGTTAAAAACACAACAGACGAATGGAATATAGAACCTTTAGAAGATTATGTTCATCAAGATTTTACTATAACAGAAGCAGATGCTGGCGGAGAACTGCACAATCCTTCAAGAAATGAAATCGGAGGAGGTAGACAGAATCCAACAGACAATACAGATATTAATTTTTCTACTTTGCCTAGATATAAAATCTCTAGAAAATTAGCTGCTGCTGGTTTACCTAATACTGGAGTTGGTAGTGGATGTACAGATGTTGGTGTTAATACGGCATATTTAGAAGCTAAAGGCTGGGTGGAATCAAAATTAGGTACTGCTTTTAATGGATCAACAAATGATACCTCTATTTTAAATAGTGGTCTACCATTCTTTATTGATTCTCCTAATTATGGCAATATGACAGGTACTACATTTTTATATAATCATGTAAGAACTACTAGTTTTAGTATTTCTGAAGGATCATATTCTGTTAATGAAACATGGTTGGCAATGCCAACAGGAGTGAGGTTTTTAGAAAACTATGATATTGATGTTTCTACAGATGCAAGTTTTATTAAAACCGTTAGCGTTAAAGGAGAAGTTCAAGGATTATATTTAAGAGAAATGAACACTTTGACAGGCAGTAACGCTATACCAACTGGAAATCGTATAGATATTATTAATGATGACATAACAAGCTCTGTATTATCAGAAGGATCAAGTTCCGCTTTAACCACAGCCAGCAATCGTGGTGAATTATCAAAAAATAAATTTGAAAATGCACTTAGTGGCTATATGGATCATGTCAAACCATTTTTATATCAAAGAGCTAATATAGGATTAAATAATAGATATTATAGTGAATATTGGTTAGATGAAACTACTAGTCAAAATGCTGGAAACAGAGGTTTTGGGTCAGGCCCAGCTAGCCCAAATGCTCCTCAAATCAAAAATCCAATTTATGTTAAAGAACAACCCTTAAATGTTATCCCGACTAGCACAAGCGAAGCTCATAATGTACAAAAAGGTAGTATTAGTTATAATTTTCAGTATGATAATAAAAGCAATATTTGTACTGGTGTATTAAGTTCTAACGTAACTGTAGAAACTAGTTTCCCTACAGATGTTTTTGCGGAAGCTTTTGTTTTAGGAAGAGCACTTGGTCCGGTTTTGCAGGATTTGGGAACCATTACTTCTGCCAAAAAAACTATAGGTATAGAAGTTAAGGTTATACCACCTAGAGATATAGACGGATATAGTATGCTTAACACATCATGCCCTTTATATGTAGAAGGCAATATATACCAAACTATTACTGGTATTGCTAATTCTCTTAAACCTTATGGAGATCAAACGACAGCATTGGGATATAAAAAGAATAACATAAATCAAAAAGGACAAGTTTACACATCAACAGATTCAGAAAATTGGAATCCTATAGATGGTTCTTATAGCGTACAACTATCTTATACTTATCAACCTTGTAATATTAATCAATCATTTAGGACTTAGGAATGTATAAATGCCAACACAGCCTTGTAGTATTTTTGATAAAAAGATAGCACAGACATTATTTCTGGGTGCTAGTGTTGCTAATTTTAATACTAGTTTAGGTTGGGGAGATCAATCCTCACAACTAACAGTTAACTTGATAGAAGATAAAGCATCCGGTTTTTGTAACAATGTTGGGGAAGCATTGTTCTCGCAGTTTCCTGTCTCAAGAAGTGTTAATGCAAATCATTATCATGATTGTGTTGGCGACGACTGTTATATGTTATCTGATGGTACGCCTTTCGGTTCTAAGGATAATGACTATACCGATAGACAATTGTTAGGTAAAGTGTTTTATCAATTTTATGATAATCCTCCTGTAGTTCCATTAACAGGAAAAACAAATGCTGTGTTATCACAATATTGGACGTTGCCAGATCCAGGCTTTATGGGGTCCGAAACAGCAATCAATTTTGATGGTAGTACATTATCTAATTATGACCCTTCCGCAGTAAGTCTTAATTCTGGCTATGATATTATTAATTGTCCAGTATATTTTCGTGTAGGAGATTTTAGTTTCGGTGGGTTGGTACAATCTTGGACTGTATCTCAATCTAATTCTGGAGAAACAATTACTGTTAATATTGAAGATTTAAAATCGTTGCTGTCTGAATGTTACATTATTTTGGGTAAATTTTCTGGTGCGGTATTTAGTAAGATTAAAAGCGCTGGCGATAATTTTTATGGCAAACCACACAATTGGGCTGGTGATAGCGTAGATTATTTAGGAAGACTTTATAATGGTAATACTCCCAACGTATTTAATGTATATGGTTTCTTAGAGTCTTTTGGAGTAGGTAGTTTCGGTGCCGCTAATTTAAATCAAAATGGTATTTCTGTTAATAAAGTTGTTGATGCTTTAAGTGTATTAACAGGCAACGTAGATACAGAATCTAGTATTTTTAATCCTGCTCAAACTGGTTTTGCACAAAAAAGTGCATTTTCTCCTTTTGGTAGAATACTAGCTAAAACACCACAAACATACAGTACTTATCAAAACATTACTAGTGGTTTTGGTAAATTTGGTATAGTTCCTCCAACTGCTTCTTTGGCTGATGGTGTGGATAGATCAGAATTTGTTTTAGACCTTAGTGAAATACCAAGATTACCAGATGATTTTAGAATCGCAGAATCAGTAATGAGCATTACAGATCTTATCACTAGAATAGCTGATGAAGCTGGGTTCGATTTTCTGATAGATTATAATCCTATAACCTATAACGGTAAAATTACTAATGTTATTAAAGTTAAAGTAGTATCTAGAAACAGTCAACCAGTACCCAATCAGATAAGCAATACTGTTAAAAGACTTGCTTGTGATGGTTTTAAAATCTCATCTAATACAATAGGTAAAGAAAAAAATAATACAAATCTAAAAAGTATTGTTATTGGAGGCAATCAAAAAAGATTATTACAAATTAAATCTAATAGATTAGCCTATACTCAAACAAACTTAATTTTTAATGCAAGTACTCTAGAATTTGTTAATTACGATACATTAGGTACTGGTAGAGGCATAAAAAGTAAATTTCACCATGGAAAATACAAATTGCCTTCTGCATTTTCTACTAATAATATAGCTTTGTCTAAACAAGTTAATCCAGGCCAAAGTGCCAGGTATGATGCTGAAGACGCATTTACTGATGCTGTTACTGGCTCTGACGAAGAAGATAACGATACTCTTTATAATGACGCTATGCTTGGTGGTGCAGAAGCTGATCCTACTTTAGGAAATTATTGGAAAACGATAAATATAGATCAGTCTGATCCTATTAGTGTCAACAATCCAGGTTCATCAACAGAGCTCGCTGTCGGTAATGGTTTTAGGTGGTTCCCTTTGTTTAAGGATGCTATTTGTCCGTTTTTTGGCTATGTTAGAGAAGAAGAACTGAAGGTAGAAACTGAAGATAAAAATACAGATTTTAGAATTCCAAGACCAGTATATCTAGACACTTGGACGGGTCAATTAGCTGTAATTGTTCGTTTATTTGAGTTGCCAGAAATAAGCGTTCCTTTATCGGGAAATATTAAAATAGATGGTGAGCCATGTGTTATAATTTCAGAAAGCGAAATAAGATCTGCTTTAGTAGGTTTCGATAATTTCTTATGTTATTCTTTAGCTAAACAATATCGTCCCGATCTTTTAGAAGCTGTAAGATTAAGTCATAAAGCTTATTATTTTGATAAACTAATCGCAGAAGGTACAGATCCGTCGGAAGCTATAGACATGACCAATAAAAAATATGATTGGTTTTGGAGACAAATACATGGAAATATGGCTGGTCCAGACGGACAACCAATCGAGATATCTCCTGCAAAAAATGATGGATCATCTTTTGTAGATGAAAAAGCTTTACAAGACTTACAAATATTACATCAATTTATTAATACTGTTGCTGGATATTATGGTAAGCAGTATATGGTATCTTTACCTAATTTACAGTCATACAGAGATCAACAGTTTGCTGATATTACTTTATCTTCTAACTATGGAGATGTTGTTGTTTTTCAAGGTGGGGGAGAATTATTTTATAATTATCAACCAACAGATGCTGCTTGGGAAGAACCTGGAAATGCGCTAGATAATACTATTTCCGTAGGTGGAGCTAATTATTATGCTTTGGCAGAAAAAGATGGCAAAATAGGTCCTGTTTTAGGATACAATTCTAATAAATATTTTGATTATACTAAAAAAGAAATGTGCGCCTTTGCTCAATCTGTATTTAATCAAAACAGGGCAGACTTAAGTGATCAAAAGATTAATCCTGCTTGGAGTTATGACATATATGATGAGTTACTAACAATGAAATCACAGCAATGTCCTGATAATGGTTTTATTTTTAATAGTATTAATTTATCAAGTTTGCCTACTACAGACTATATTAACATTTCAGCAGGTGGTAGTGCTAGAGATGCATTTAATAAATCTATGCCAGGCACTTCTTTACAAAAATGCTATCTAAAAGCACAAGCAAACCCACAAATAACATATCTTAATCCTAAAAGTTTTTATTTTCCTAAAGCGATTGTAACTTCTCCGGGACTTACTCTCAATACATCTAGTAGTCAATATAATCAAGATCCTAATCGTACAGTTATTACAAATGTTTCTGTTGAAGATTTAATCATTTATTTAAAAACAACAAATCCAAAATATTGGGATTATGAATTTATTGGTTATCAATTATATTACGTTAGTCCTGCTTTTAGAAATCAGTTTTATGGCAATTTTGCTGTATCAAGTAATGAATCTGCTACACATGTTGAAATATCTCCAAAGGCTGCTCATCCATTTTTTGCTGCAATTCCGATAGAATTAAAAAATTATGTTTATGGACCTTGGGCTAATAATGTTTATGTAGATTATCTAAATGATCCACAGCAAGTTTTCCCTGATGGCGTTACTGTAAAAACTGGAGATGGTTTTCCTCCAGCATGTACTGAAGAAACATCAACAGTTAATGATGCACAAGCAAAAAATATTATAGATAATTTTATTGGCCCTATGAATGTAGAAGTTGATGAAGAATTAGTTCCTTGGAACTTTGGTGGTGCTGGATTTATGGATAAAGTCGCCAATCTTAAAGCATACTCCAAATTAAATTATCAAAATATAATAGAAACAGCGCAAATAAAAATGCCAGGAATTCCTATATTTGATCTAGGGTCTAGTTTTGATACCACTACTTTTAATAATGCTAAAGTTGATTTTGGTTCATATATTGTCAATACAGAATACAACTATACAGATGTTAAATTGGTTGGAAATAGTCATTTGTCTGATGATTTTAGAGACAAAGAGATACCCAATACTTTATCTCTTGCATACTCTTTTGCTGAGGGAACAAGTACCAATACAGAAAACTATAGATATACAACTATAAAATTACTAACACCAAAATCTTCGCCTAGTACTGTTATTAGTAACATTCAAGTTAATGTGGGGAATGGAGCGATTGAGACCACATATTCTTTAAGAACATATACTAAGAAACTCTCATTATTTAATAAAACAGCAATTGACAGAGCAACAAAACAAGGAAGAGAAGGTATCTCTAGAAATAAACAACTTTCCAGTATATCACAACAAAATAATAATCTTTTAATACAACAACTTAAAACTAGAGAAGATCAAAGAATAAATAATGCCAATAAAAGTTTTGATAGTATAGGATTTAGTAGTAAATTGTTTGGCTGGAGTCCAACTTCAGTTTTAATTGGTCAAGCTTCTCCGTTTTTAAAAACATTAAATACATTTCCTGATTATATACCACCTAGTTCTGAGTATGTATTACCTGATGAGTTTGAAAGTTTAGGTAGTGCATCAAAAACGTTTACATTACCAAAAGGCGAAGACATTGGAGATAATAGCGACACAAAATCAACAAACTTATTACAAGATACAAACGCTCATATACCAACACTTATGAATGTCAGTAGAATTAGAACTGACGTTGCTATGTATGATATTAAAGAAGTCAGAACACAATTGAATTCTGACTATGGTTTACAATCGGCTATGAGCTTAGATGGTTTGCTGTCTCCTGTATCCTTTTATCCTACTTATAAGCATAGTACTTTTAGCTATAGCAAATATGACATTGATAGCTGTCCTTTCTGTAAAGGTACAAAAAAAATAAAAACTGAATATAAATATTACATGAATGGTAATCAGCAAAAGATTGTAGATTTTATATACTGTGAACATTGTACTAGAAGAGATGAAAATCTTAAATATAAATTAACAGAAGATGCTAGCAGCGCATCTTCAGAAATACTACCTCCTTATATTATCACAAATGAAACTAGTAAATCTGTACTTGAATTATTCCAAGGCTTAACTTCAGGAGGAGGTTCCTCAAGTACTGCTGGATCTAAACCGCCTATTAATCTAACTACATTAAATCCAATATTAGTAGGAGATGGTGATTTTCGTAATATTAATACTCAAAATTATGCAGGTGAACATCCTGACGGAGAACATGGAGAATTACGTTTAGGTAAAAATATAAGACAGTTTAGAGATAGATCTAGACACAGTATAGAAATAGTTGCCAGAGGAGCTAAAGTACAACCTTCTTTAGAAATTACTAGTAGTGAATATTCATATCAGTATGGCAAAGATCGTCATCCAGATTATCACAGTAGAGATTTAGAGTTAAATAAAAGCGTAAGCGCAGCAGGTGCTATACCTACATTAAAAGACTATCAAATGAATCAAAGGTTTTTGGGACTTAGAGGACCATTGGTTATGCATGCTTGGGGTTATGATAAAGAAGGATTTCCTGTTCCCAATGCTGCGGATGAACCTTTAGAAATTGACGCAATAGGTAGGCCAAAAAGATTTAAATTAAAAGTTAAACAAGGCCATCCTAAAGCAGTAGCATATTCTGAATTAGCCAATGGTTCTGCTTATGCTTTTGCGGCTGGCGGAGCATTGAATGTTAAGGGGGAAGAGAGAACACCGCCAAGCGAAGAAACAGAAGTTCAACATTATGTTTATGAAAATGATTTATCAAATACTGGCGGATTTATGGATAGTGATATGGTAGGGTCAGATAGGCTAAGTGGTTTTCAGGGAGATGTTATTAGCAAAACTCAAGCTTTCACTAATGGAAAATGGTCAGAAAAAACAAAATTAAAAGATTTTTACTTGAATTTTGGAGAACGTCCTGATTTATGGCCTGTTGGTCCTATTGATTTAAGATGGGACAATGATAGACATGTTTGGACTGTTCCTGTAGATGTTACTGTATATAAAATGGTTTATGTTACATTAGAAGAGAATCTAATAAAAGCAGCAGATTATTTTGATGAGACATTACCTGCTAGAGGATTTTTAGACGAAATTGAGTATAGGCAAGAACCGTTGCCTAATAATGCTAGAAGATTAGTATATGTAAGAGATAAAAGTGGTTATACTGCTCCCAGAGGAGCAAAATTATTGTGTAGATATGATACTAGTTCTGGATATTATGAGCCAGTATCTAAGCCTTCTTTCAGCGCTTATGGATTATTATTAGATAATAATTCGGCCAGTATAGATATGGATTTTGCACAAGGTAAAGTTGCCGGTTCTGTACCAACCATGCAAGTTAAATATGACAATAAATTTAATACTACTTACGCAAACGGAGCTAAAGGATTTTTTAATTTTAGTGGAGGCAAGTGGATCTTAATTAACGCAGGATAATATGAGCTGTACCATTTTTGATAATTACTTGGTAAATGATTTAGAATCTTATTATTTACCAGAAAATGCAAGTGTAATAAATTTTCCTGAAGGATTTACTTCGGATTTGTCTATCAATATGTCATGGTTGTTAACACGAATACACAATAACCGCTTTAACGACAACACAGGATGGAGACCAATATGGGTTACATTGGATACTTCTGAGGTTGCTAGTAAAGCTATCAATAGAAACCTTACAGACTCAAAGCCCATACTTGGTTGTGAAAGATTTATAAGTTTTGAGCCTAAATTTCGCAATTGGGCCATCAGAAGTGGTTTTCCTAATATGTCATTAGATTGGTATCTTAATACTAATGATATACCTCATAATCCTTTGTGCGGTGTTATAGGTTGGTCTGCTAAATCACCAAACGATTATACAGATTTTGAGATGGATGATAATCACTATGATTTATATATTGCTGATGGTGATTTTTTCTCATATTCAGATTCCGAACTACCAACACAAGCTGTGTATGAATTGGGGGTTTGCTCAAATACACATATATCTCCTACCTTATGGAAAACATATCAAAAAATATATAGTATTCTACTTTCGTCTATGAAATTGCAAACATGGACAACTAACGGTGATGGTGTGGCTGTTATGGACGAAAAGAATCTTGTAACATATAAAATGCACAGATGGTTAAGAAAAATAGCCGCTTTGTTTGCTTCTAGACCACAACAAGATGGTGTCACACAAGAAATTTTAACACACCCAATTATTATAGATTATTTAAAGACAGAAACATTGCCCTCTCTGGTTATTGGAATAAACTCAGAAATTAAAGTATTAAATGATCTTTTAGATTATATTGATGATAATACAAGTATTATACAATTAAATGGTATTATGTACCGAAACTCAACCAACGAGTCCGGACCTACGTCGTCCAATACCGGTCACCAAACGAATTTTAATTATATAAAGACAAAAAAAGAACTTTTTACTAAATTAATGAGTAAGTATACTCCTTATGTGGACTTAAATAAACCTTCAGTCATATCACATTCTTTACCAAATGGTCCACATTTTTATCTAAATCAAGTATATACTGATCATTGTTTTAAAGAATTAACTAATGCAACAGTAATTAATAATGTTCATATTAAAGCTGGAAATTATGAATTTTCATCTAACTACGGAAATGAAATAACAGAGTACAAAATTCAAGGATTTACCAGAACAGATCTCGTACCCACATTTGATATAGCTAAGCAATTTCAATTTTATAATATAGATAAACCAATTGGCGTCACTGCTGGTGGAGATGTATATATTCCTGTAACAAAACCTGCAGAGGTAAAGTGCGGTGAAGACGGTAAACCAGGTAGACTTATTGGATCTATAGAGCTACCCACCTTTAAGCTAACAAAAGAATATATTCAAAGTGTTTTAGGAGATGCTTATTATCCATTTTTTGATTTAGATTCTGCTATTTTTTCTTTTAGCTTAATATCGGGACCTTCAGAAGGTATTACATTTGTAGAGAATGAATTGGAACAAGAAATGAAATTTAAGAAAATGGGAAGATACAGAATTAGACTTACAGTAACTATAGATACCCTTAGTGTAACAGATGATTTTTCTGTTACGCTTGTTAACAAAACAGGATGTATAATGGGTCTTGATGCTGAAGGGACTTTGGTTATGCGAGATCCAGCTGATGAGATTGGAGGATGGTCTATAGAGGAAGGGCTTCGCGGGACTGAAAAGAGGAACAATGACAGGGCAAATGGTATTGAGCCGCCTGAAGATGAAGCTGTAGCTTTCATACCCGATAATTATTATAGTCCTACGGATATAAGCCCAGTTGTATTTGGTAGAAATAGAGACAAAAGTTATAAGGTTTTTATAGACGATAGAAAATCTATTTTAACCATACAATCAATTCCTATTGATAGAGTCAAACCATTGTGTCCCGGGCTGAGGCAGGTCATGATGAGTAAATATGGGGTCATTTATGCTATTAAAACCAATTCTTATATTTGTGTAAATACTCGTGCTATTTTAGCAAATGATGACGGACAGTTTGCTGCAGCAGATACTATTCTGAGATTAGATGATGCCACAATGTATAATAAGTTTTTCTTTCCAACCGATGAAACAAATGATGGCCCAACAGAATTAGAGATCTCTTATATACCCGATAATGCTACAATGAAATTGTATAGAATTAATCTAGAGAATATAAGAGATGTTGGTAGTAATACTGCTGGATGTAAAAGTATGTATAAAAATCTTCTATATAAAACTAAAGTACCTAACAGAGAAAGAACAGGTACCGAAGTTAATTTCTTTAGAGAAACACCTGGTTCTCTTACAATACTACAAAGATACGATAAAGACAAAAGATTGGTAGAGACAATAGAAACTTATCCAAGTTTAAGAATTGGGGCTGCTTTTGCTCCTGATATAAAAACTTTTGGAGGCTTTGGTAGTATTGAAGAAAGAGAAAAGCTGTTTGAAAATACTCCAGATTATGATCAGTCATTAAATTATAATTTTAGCTCTATACCTAGATATGTTGAAGGACATTATTTAAATTATCATACCCCTGTGGCTTCAGAAATAGGCAAGTGGCAAGGCGATCCTGCAATATGTTATTTAAGAGAAGCGAAAGTATTTTCTGATCCAGATTCATCACAAGGATATAATGCTCTTAATCCTAATATGCGGTTTCAAAAAGGCACATTTCATCCCGCTTATGGTTTTTTGGTCGGAGATAACGCATGGAAAAATCAAACAAGTTCTTTAAAATTTAATGCTGGTAACAAAAAAAGTTTTCTTTTTAAAGGTCCAGGATATTTTAATAAAATTAGAGGCGACGGTAGTGTTCCTATTAATGCAAAAAACTCCCGTGTCGATATTGATGGGGCACAAAAGACTGTGGTGATGAGTTCTAATATTGTTTTAAGCAACAAAGGATGGGAAGCACAATTTATAACTCCAGAAGGTTCAGATGTATCAGCAGAAGAAATTTTAAATAAGCCAGATTTTGTAGAAGAATTTGGTACTCATCATGGATATAGAAGGCTTTCTGGATATGGAGATGCCAAGATACCAAACCTTTGGAAATCAGATGAGTATGAAAGAAATCCAGAAACATATACATTTATGCAACGAGGACGAAGATTGGTTGGAGAAGCTAGTGAGGACCAAGGTACTGAATTGATATGGTCAGAAATTAAAGATGTAGAAGTAAAATTAAATTTTTTAAATCAGGTAAATTTGAAAAATGTTAGAATTAAGCTTAAAATGAAACCTTCTTATTCTACTAGATATAAATTACCTCCTACAGCTGGTGATGGGGGATCGTCTGATCAAAGAGAATTTAACAATGATCCGTACGAGTATGCCATGCTTGGCAGAGAAGGAACAGATGGACAAATTGTTTCAATGCCAGTAATACAGAACTTTAATCAAGAAGCAGCAGAGTACGCAGAAAAATATGGATGGAAAAGAGGCAGAGAATCGCTATATGATGCTATACCTCATCAGGGATTAGCTGACTATATGAAATCTTTGGACATTCACAACGATATCGCTACAGACTCTTTTAATCTTACATTATTAAACAGAGAAAATGTAGACACTAATACTGTAGATACTACTTTGCACTTTTCAGATCGTGCCGATAAATACAATGTTCCAACTAATTATAATATATATAATAGTGGCTTAAATTATAATCAAAATATTACAAGTTCAATTTTGCCTCCTTCTCTATCTAATCCTGCTTACGCAGTAAAAGAGATTAATGAATATGCTACAATGATGAGGACCAATGACTTTATACCTTTATCCAATACATTTGCTAAATTTAGAAATCATTTTATATTTAAAGGAGCGCTAGGTGACACATCTCGGGAAGGAGAAACAGTAAAGCCTGATTCCTCTACAGTTTTTACTTTAGAAATAGAATGTTTTGCTGATGAAGACATGATTAATTTGGATACTGTTTCAAATATTGTTGATAAGATGGATCAAAAACCATCTGATGATAAAAGAGGTTCTGATAGCGTATTTAATTCTCTTTGCTCTTGGGAAGTGATTGTTCATACAAGTACTCCGACAATGAATGATGGAGATAGTCTTGGTATGATTAATCATGGGGTTGAGCCAGAAATACCAGGATATAATTATATATCAACAGATCCTAATATAGCATTCAAATTACCAAAGTTGGTTTTAGATGCTCCCAACAATCCTTCTTCTGATTATAGTGATTGCGTTTTTGATGATGATACTAGAGAAAAGATTGGTTTTATCAGACCTCCAAAAGCTATAAAATTTCCAAGTGCTTTATTGGTTATGGCTTTAGCGGGTTTAGCTTCACAAGCCGTATTTGTAGCTGGTTTTGGTTTAGCAGCAGCGTTCGTGCTTGCACTACCTACTTTTGGTTTTCTGTTCCAAATGTTGTCTAATATTAGAAGAGCTGAAAAAGACGCAGCCCTATCTGAAGCTACAGTAAAAAGCGATTATACTCCGTTTGGATATGGTCAGCCAGATAAAATACTACTAAATGTAGGATCAAATAAAGGCATAGTTTATAACTTAGAGGCTGCAATATATAAGTACTCAAATACTCCTATACTAAAACAAAAAGTTAGAGATTATGTTAAGCCAGGTCCTGAATTTTTACCAGAATTAGGAACATTTCCTGTTAGTGATATTAAAGATATTGTTGACCTATTTGAACCAGAAGATATCAGTAAAGAACTGGCAGAAGAACTTAGAACAGAGCCAGATTTTAATAATATACCACATAAAATACTAATGAATAATAATATATTGTCATTAGATCTCGCCAATCCTGCTACAATGAAAAGAATACCAGGTAAAAGAGCTTATAATTATTTTGATGTGGGTAAAAAGGTATATGACCCAGGAGATCTAGATGGTACAGGCTATTCCATATCAGCAAAAGGATTTATATTAAAAGACGGATTATATTATACCATATTACAGTTTCGTAGTGTCATACCATACTCTACAATATGTTTAAAGCGTGATGAAAATCCTAACATACTTGTATATTCGACAGTAGGAGATCAGCCTGCTTATAATCATGTAATTCCTGCTAATCAAACCAATAATACTTTATTCCCACAACTAGCCTATGGTGCTTCTCCTGTAGTAAATTCTACTTTTGTTAGTAATCAAGATATTCATAATAGATTACCAACTATATATGATATTTTTAATAATCAAGAAAGCCATGTAAAACCACTTAATCAAGTAACATTATGGGGTAAGTATCTTACGAACAGTTTTGATGTCAACATTGGGGGAAGATTAACAACTAATTACATACCTGAAAAACATGATTTAGAAACGTTTGCAGAAACTCCCGGTAAATTATCAACCATGTCTCAATCTTTGTCTCAAGAAGGATACGGATATAATTTATTTAAGCTGTATTCTCCCGTACCAAGAACAAACTCACAAGGAATTGAATTAAAAACACAAGCTAGCGCTTTAATATCTCCTGAATTTAAAGATTTATTAGCAAATATAGAAAACGTATCAGATAAACACTTTAATATAGTAGAAATAAAATCAGAACAATTTGCAGCACCTTGGCAAAATGTAGATATTCAAGGTTTTGCTACTATTGAAAATGAATTTGAAGCAGGATTCCGTATTGGCTTAAGTAGTATTCAAGGTACAGATGGTACTATAGTCAAACACATTATAGACAGATTAAACTTTTTAAATTCTACAGATCCTGTTGATAGAGACGATACTTTTAACCAAATGTCTATCCCTAATTTAAAGATAAAGCTAGACGGTTTACAGGCAGATAATGTTGACTGTTTTGTGAATTCTCTTGGCAATGCTTCTCGTCCAAACTCTCTGCTACAATATGAAATAGATTGTCCAAAAACAGTATGTATGCAAGCTCTACTAGCTAGATCTCAAGAAAGAACAGACTTGTTTAAAGTATTAGAAGAAGTAGGAGTTAAATATTCATTGAGTGATAATGGTGATGTTGAAATATTATATGATCCATATGCATCAATAAACAGCGACATAATTGATCACATGACTTATCACTTTAAGAATAATACCAATATAACTAAAGACCCTTTTGTTTTTAATAAGAATGTTTCGGACGACAAATATTGGATCAATATAGATCCAAGACAAAAATGCAAAACTAGTAGAGACATGTCTGCTAAAATTTTAATAGAAGCTACGTATGTGTGCATTCCGACTGTTGGTGTTGTAAGTACAGGTATAGGAGCTACTTATGATGTGGCCACAGATGAGGCTCAATCTATATGTGCTAGAGGAACACCTAGCGTACAAGGTGCTCACACCAATATGGAGAATGGAGGTAATGTTTTTACATATACTTTTGACGAAGATCATATAGAAAGACAAAAGGTGTTTTATAATAAAAAATATGGTATACCTGGGAACGTTTGGGTAGAACAAACTTTTCCTGGCAAAGCTCCTATTACAGGAGGAGGAACTGTTACTAGATCATTTTTTATTAGGCCCGGTGATGAATCAGAAGATGTTCTGGTAGAAGTAACAGAAAAATATTTAGTGCCTTCAGAAGATGCTTTCCGTGCTACTATAGGCTTGCCTCCGTTGCCTGAAGAAACTAAAAAAACTAGGGATACATTAGAGGAGTCTACTAATGAAACAGCTGCTAATCAAGCTGTCAATACAGTTAATGCTCAGTGGGACACTAGTGATCCGTCATTTGATGAGGTTTTTGGCAGAGGTATATATGCTGATGATTTTGACTTAGGAATACCCTATACTGTATCGTTTGGTGAGTATATTGGAGAAGTAAGAAATATTATGCCTTCTTATATATTAAATGATCCATATTTAATTTGTAGTAGTAGAGTTATTCCAAGAAAACTAAAAAACCTAGATACTCACTATGATAAATTTACATATGGTCCTATGGGAGATATTTATAAAAACACACCAGTTGTTGGTCCTGGTGGTCCATTTACTAATATTTTACAAATGTGGCACTGTATTAATCCAACAGAAGGCAATAAAAATACAGAAGCTCCAGACTATTTTAAATTACAGAATGAAATGATACACAGGGCATATTTTGGTAGTATAGATAATCTTGAGCATAAGGATAATTTAGTAGACAGTCTTGAGACTTTTGAATGGACTCCTTTTGAATATATACCAGATAGAGATGAATGGATTGTAAAGTAATGGATTTATGTGAATTTCTTACATATGATGGGTACGATTTTAAATGTAAAAATTGTGGTATAGTTTTAAGTTTTGAGGACTATCAATTAAACGAACCTGTATATGTTTGCAATATGTCTATTAAGAAAAATCAGAGTTTTCCTTCTTTTATTAAAAAAATTAGGAACTTTGCATTGGCCACAATAAAACATATTGCTACTGGAGCTAAAATGTGTGATGATAAAACCATACAAAAACGTTACGAAATATGTCAATCTTGTAGTAATTTTACTAATAATTCTTGTAGCTTATGTGGCTGTCATTTGACTAGAAATAAGCGATTTATTAGTAAATTAGCTTGGAAAGATCAAAAATGCCCAATAAACAAGTGGTAGGTGTATAATTAAACATAACTATATAGTCTTAAAATGATAGGATAAGTCATGCCCAAAATTTCAGAATTAGACATTATTACACGGTTAACCGAAGATGATTTTTTTCTGGTTGTAGATAAAGAAACCTCTACGACTAGACAAATTAAACTTTCTGATATTTTAGATATTGTTCAGCATGTTTTTAACTTAGAGATTAGAAGAGATCCTCCAGAACCAGTTATTGAAGATCCATTGGGCGTTGTTCGTACTCCAGGAACACTAATTACTAGCCCAGACTTATCCCCTCAAATATTTAATACACAAACAGCTGTCGCTGGTAAAATTAGCAAATCTGGTAGTTTATCTTTTGCTAGAGGAACAATTTCAAGATTACAGACAGAACTTTTAGCGTTAGGATTCAAGTTAGTATCAACTTCAGCAGCTAATGCTGGAGGTAAAACTAATTATACTAGCCCACAAAATAATACTCATCATGCATGGAATGAAGCTAAAAATACTTGGGAGACTATACCCGCTACTCAAAGTAGTTGGATAGGTTCTATGAGTATAATTCCAAGTACAGACATTTCTAAGCTGGTTGATGTATATACCGTCACATCTGAAGAAAGTATTATTCAGTTAGCATACGATTCATTTACTTTGCCTAATAGGTATGTTGTAAAAGCTGTAAATAGTAATGAGGACTATGGTTCTGAAGAAGCAATAGTAACAATATTTGATACATATCAAGAGGTTACTGGTGCTCAAACCGTTAATATATGTAAACCTGCGGGTTACAACAAAGTAACAGTAACGATTAGTTCTGCAAGAGGGAACAGTTTTGAATACACGTTAACAGATACTGGCACATCGTGTTCAGTAACTCCTACTCCTCTACCAGTAACGCCAACTGTTACTCCAACATCATTTGCTACTCCTACTCCAACTTCTACTCCTAGAGTAACGCCTAATGCTCCTACGGCGACACCAACTGTTACGCCAACTAGCTCTGTTACTCCAACTGTTACGGTTACTAGTTCTGTCACTCCAACAAATACCCCCACAGTTTCTGTAACACCAACCAAAACACCAACACCAACAGTCACTCCATCCTAAAAATATAGGTTATAACAATGGCGCACACATCACTATTTGATTTTACTAGACCTCATAGATCTGTTAATTTACTTACTACATCTGGTGAATGGGACGGAAAACTTGCACCTACTACGGTAGGTACTAATGGAATGCCGTCATATTATGAAACGTATGATCAAAACGGTGGAGTAGCAGAATTTACAGAAAAGTCAGTTCTTTTAAGAGACAAAGACTTAACCGGTACTCCATATAACTTTTCTTTGGCTAAACAGGCATGGGGAGGTAATTATCTTTTATCAGTAGATGGTTTTACGGCTTCTGGAAATCAAGATACATTTAGTACAGTACCTGTTGCTTCTGGCAAACCTGGTTTTGGGTTTAGAGTTGGTTCTATTAATTCTTCTATAGAATTAAGTGGTACTGTTTCTGGTACAAGTATTACATTTTCTACCGGAACCTACGATCCAATTCATATGGACACAAGAGTTGAAGTTTCAGGTTCTGGCATGTTAAATTTTACAACTATCACTAATGTAGTTTTAAAGTCTAACAATGAAGTAAAAGTCACATTAGACAGGGATAGTGGTGTGAATGGAGATAGAAATATTAAATTGACTTTATCAAATCCTTTTAATAAAGAAAACATGGTTACTGTAGGCAACTCTGGAAATGCCGTAGATACTAATGGTAGAGGCAGGGTTAGTTATAATTATAATATAGACAAATTTTCTGTTACTTATGGTGAATGGGCTAATTTTTTAAATAGCGCTGTTTCTGGTAGTGCTGAGAAGGATCTACTATGGCCTTTTGACACGAGCACCTCTAATAACTACAGAGGTACTACAGCAAATACCCCTATTCTACAGCACAATTTGCGTAAAACGTATAATGTCTATAACAATTACATATATTTTGCAAAACCTGCTTATAGAAATAAACCTGTAGAAAATATAAGTTGGCAAGCTGCTGCTATGTATTGCAATTTTTTGCATAATACAGGTAAGAATGATCCCAGGTTACCGCATCTTAGATTAAGAGATGGTGCGTATGATCTTAAAACTAACGTTAAAAGTTTCAATAGAAGTGCTGGAGCAAGATATTTCTTACCTACTGTTGACGAATGGTATAAAGCAGCATATTACCATCCTGGTGGTGCAGATGCTTATGGTAGAGGATATATACCAAGTGGAGCAGGCTATTCAGATTTTGCAATAATGAGCGACAATAAACCTTCAGTACAAGAAGATATTAATAAATATGGTGATGGTCCACAAATATCAGATGGTGGACTTTTTGATAGAAATAGTTTTAACCAAGCTATAACATGGTCTGGAAGAAACGGTGCAGATAAGATTTTGTGGGCACTAAATGGGGCAGCAGACAGATGGGATAATGTTATTACCCTTATTAGAGATTATAGACATAAAGATGCTAGCACAGCCAATCAATATAAGAATTCTGCTAGATATATGCAACTCAAAGAGGCATGGGAGCATGCTTATGAGAGAAACGACAACGCAAAGCATCCCGATAATCGTAAGGGCGAAGAAAATCTTCCTCTTTGGAATGGTCTTCTTTTAAGGAACATTTCCTTTTGGAGTAGCCCAAGTAGCTTTATAGCCCAAGCATATCCCAATTCTGTAGCTTTAACCGATGATGCACAAGAGGGTGAACCATGTAGACAACGATTTTTGCCAACTTCATTTGTTTTACAGATTAATACTAGATTGTTAAATACTTATAGTGAAAATGCCTGGTTAGAAATCCTGACCCATGAACTGGGCCGTGCTTTGGGCTTTGGTAGTTTATGGCCACAAAATTTTGGTCCTAATGTAAGGAATCCATGGAATAGTTGTAGTAGTGTAGGAGGAACCGGATCTGGTGGAGCATATAACAGCACTGATTTAGACGGAGATTTCTTCATCAACACAAGTAAAGCATACAATGCTGCTGTTAATGATAGTGTAGAAAGAAGATTGATTCCTATCAGTGGTTCTAGTCGATTCAATTACACCTTTGTTAATACCTATAGAGATGATACTGCTTCTACAGACGGATTAGAATATCCTGGCTTAAGCAACGATGTGATGGCAACTCCATACAGAACTCATGTTTCTAATAGTATAATTTCAACAGTAACTATTGGCAATATGATTGACTTAGGCTATTATGGTCACGTAAATCATCTTACTGGTGAACCAACTTTAACTTTAGCTAACAAGTCGTAAAACCTAAATTATTTTTTACTATTTGCGCTATACTTATACCATCCATTATTCTTGGTATAATTACCATCCGCATCTTTTCTCTTGGGGAAAAGAGTTCCGCCCTTTTTATGTTGGCCATAAGAAAGAATTGCGCCACAGTCCATACAACGTAATTCATAGTATTCATTATCGTCTACAACTCTGACTACAAATTTAATATTTTCGGACCCACATATTCCACATTTGCTTTCTCCAAAAATTTCTTGAATACTTGCAATTTCCTTAAACAGCTCTTTTTGTCCAGCTCCGTCTAATTCAAATTCAAGTTTATCTCCTACTTTATATTTTGCTTTCATAATTTATTTCCATTCCGAATTATATTCTAGGATAGTTGATGGTATATTATCTACATCTTGTTGATATGTAGATAGCTTTCTAATCATTTTTACAGCATTACCATGATCCATAGCATATATATTTTTAGAATCTACATCTTCGGATTCTAGCAATGATGATACATTTATATTAAGTCTTTTTGCTAATACGTCAATAAAATTTATCTGATTATTTGTAATTTTACTAACTGTATTTCCATCTATATCTTCTACTTCTTTAGCTATTTCTTCAGCAGCAACAACTTTTCTAAGTTTCAATCCTCTTCTCAAGGCCCTGCCTTCTGCTCTAGTTTCAGCTACCGCAATTGGATGGTTTCTGTATATCTTGTCACAATTGCCCCAATAGACATCAGCAGCTCCATTTACGGTTATCTTTTTAAATTCTGTATCAACCTTTGTGTCATTTAAAACATACACCAGGGTGTGTATTACCGTAGCCCTATTGCCATTATCTGGCTCTGGAAATTGAGGAATACTAGATGTGGATTCTATTACTGTACAATCTAAAGCTTGTTCAAATACTCTTCTTAAACCGTCTGTAGTAGGATTGTCCGAAATTTTTTCATCTTCGGACAAAAGACCTAGCACATAATCATTCCATTCAACATCGGTTACAGCAGGCTTATTTGGTTTTCTTGGCATTTTTAATTATCCTTAATGTGAAAAACTCTATTATCTGGATTTGGAAATTTGTTACTAAGTTGTTCAATAACTTGTAATAGTTGGTCAAATATTAGATAAGATCTAGACACGGAAAAGTCCATAGTTTGTTTAATCCGAACTAGTGCCATTCCTTTACCTAAAATTAAACCTTCTTTCTTGTTATCGTAGGTCTTTGTTTTTTTAAGTGTATCTTGTCCCCATACAGGACTGAAGTGCGAAGGACCATCAACTTCAATCGCTAAATTTATCTTAGGCAGATAGAGGTCTATTTGCAACTTTGTATTTACAAGACTTTGCTCTTGATGAAACTTAACATCTATATTGTTCTTAATGAGTTGTTCTAATAAAAACTTTTCTAGTTTTGAGCCTACCTTACTAGTTGTTCTTATTGCTTCATTAGCAGATTGTTTCATTAACTGTTTTTGTTCGTCAGACATTTCGTTCCATAATTTTCTATGTGTTTCTTTTCTTTGTTCAAGCTCATTACTATCTAGGCTATCCCAAGACTCTAAAACACCCATACCTATTTTTCTTTTTGTTTCTTCTGTTCTTGTAGTTCCTTTAGTGGGGTGTTTATGTTTTCCTGTTTTTAAAGCATTTTTTTGTGCTTCACTTTTGTTTCTAATTGGTATATTAAATTTCTTTGCATCTCTTCTTAATTTATTCGCATAGGTATTATAGTCAGATGCTATATCAGCAAAGCTATTTTTGTCTTTAACATATGATTTCTTTAACAGTTCGATCTTCTTTGATTCTGTTAAATCGCTATAAGATATTTTTGATGCTTTCATAATTTAAATCCCCAGAGACACAGATTGGTTTTTTCCAACATAATTCATAAATTTCTGATGTTCTAATACTAGATGCTATAAACTCTAAATTTTGTGTATCAAACATTTCTTTAATATTTTTATATCTAGAGTATGACTGTTGAGACCAAACACTATCATTAACAAAAAAGAAAATCTTATTAATATTAGGAAAATTCTTTGCCATCATTAATGACAAACTATCAAACACAACAATATTACCATAGAAAAACTTTGCCTGATTAAGATGTAAAATTGGTATATTATGTGTATTAGTTTTTTCATTATGGCTATTAAAGACACATATTTGATTATATGGATTACTGTCTATAATCGATCTAATAGATTTAAATATTGCCTCGTACATTACAGTATTATCAGTTTTTAAAATTATAAAACCTAAATCTTGTTTCATTTAATAATACCTTCTATATAGCTTGAATATGTTTGATATTCTTTTGGGTCAATTTGTATTTCTTCTAACTTCGTATTTAATACTTTACATCCACAAAGAGTAGCTTCTAATGCATAAAAATTATTTTCACAAATATAAAACTCAGAATCATTTAAGACATCATTTTTATCTACCTCTGTTAGAAATCCTAAGTTTTGTGCATGATCAATCTTAGCATTATTAAACATTTTTATCTTGTATTCACTACTATTAGGATATATTAGTTTGGTAATATCGTCAGGTATTTGTTGGTCATTATCTAAAAAATATGAAGCATTTATGGATCTATTAGATTGTTTATTGTTAAAAAATCTATATGGATTGTATAATGTTGGAATGTCTTTATCATACAGGTGTTTAATTGTTTCTATACTGTCTATATCTGTTTTCTGGTCTGTAATATGATAGGCTACTATTTTGGCTTCAGAAACGTTTGTGCAAAAATGTATTTCTTCATGGCCAAGTTTTTCTGCAATTAAAATATAAAGATCGGGATGTCTATTTTGATGTATTTTATATATGTCATTATTAAAGTCTGTGTATACGATAGTGTGTCCTGATACAGAATCTAGATTGTTAATAAATTTATTATCGTCTTTTTGTACTACTATTTGCATTAAACAAACCTTTTAGCTTTCTTCAAGTCATTAGTTGTATTTACCTTCATAATATTTCTATATGAAACTATATGGTTTTCTATTTCTGAATTTTCTTGTAAAAAGTTTATAATTTCAAATAGGAAATAGTTATTTATCGGTTTTTGCTCGTTCATTTCTAGTATTTTATATAAATCTGACTTAATTAAAAATATGCACTCACACCATTTATGATGTAATTCATAAAATAAATATTTTGATTCCATACTATGACAACCTATATTAAAATTATCTTTATCTTTGTCTAAAAGAAAAATTTTTGAATATTTTTTCTTCCTAGAGTTACCAAAGCATTTATTTTTAAACAAAATACCATTTTTAACTATGAATAAATCAGTTAGGTTGTCTATATTATATTTGATATAATTAATAACGTGTTTAGCTTCATTGCAATTTTCATAATCTGGTTCATAAATACTTGTAATGTTTTTATATCTGTCTGCAACTTTTTTGACTTTATTATTTTGGAAGCCTGTGGATAGATATATCTTATTTTGTCTGTTTATTAGTTTTATAGATTTGATTTGATAGTCAAGTATAGTGTTTTTTGTATTAATGGGCAATAGGGCTTTTGATCCTATAGATTTCATACCTTTGGTAATTTCTGGCATTATTATTAAATAGTCATTACTCATAGTAAGGCTTGATTATTTCTGTGTTATTTTTTAAAGTTTCCATGTAGTGTTCCTCTTTCTTTTCACAATATGCTTTAATTTCTTTAAAAGATTTTATCGGTAAGCACAAACCATGTATACTACCTACAGAATCCCTTAAGGCAGTAAGGTTCAAAGGTTTTTTTACACTAGCAATAAAATTAGCATAATTGATTTGTTCTGTTATTTCTTTAAAATTATCATTAAAGTAACATACAAATCCTTTTTTAGTACTATCTAAAT
>WLWE01000263.1_pt1 | contig 47586 bp, 43 predicted proteins | sample 6718301 | NCBI WGS metagenome assembly WLWE01 (sample SAMN12718691, study PRJNA515312) | sponge metagenome | isolation source: marine sponge | host: Mycale hentscheli | place: New Zealand: South Island, Marlborough, Capsize Point | collected 2003-05-01
CGAACCGGTGGATTACAAATAGTATCGAGGAGTTCGATAGATCGACCATTGATCGACACTCTTTTCGATACTGTGCAGGGACAATTTCAGTGGCAAGTCGATCTTACAAGACTCGATAAATGGCTGGCACAGGATACGGCTCTAGATGCTGCAGGTCGTCTTTGGGGAACAGCGGACCTCCTTGAAACACCCGCCGGCATTAATCTTTTGATGACAATAACGGGGAGCCAATTAGCTGTTTCGCATTCGAACATCAGAACAGGACAAGTTGAGCGTTCACGAGTACCTCCAGCTTGGATAGAACCACAGGTGAACGGACTGCTTGATATCACACGACCGGTTGTGAATGAAGCAGTCGCGAACCAACTAAAAATCAATCAGTTTAAAATCGAATCCTCAACAATGAGTGTTGTGGCGACCGGGTCAATCAACGATGTAACAGGGCGACAGCACGTAGAACTTGGCGGCACGATATTGATGAATTGGGAGCAACTAACGCGACTTCTTTCACCGTCTTCAGGTCGTATGTTGAAGCTGACAGGTGGTGGCCCGCAACCGTTTGCCGTGAGAGGATCATTCGGATCTTCTCTCACGGCTGATGATTCAGTTACGTTCCCGTTACCTGATAGCTGGAAGACACCCGCGCCACAACGCACTTCACCAAGACAACAACTTATCGCCCTGCCATCAAAAGAACGTAAGAGTCCAGACCATAGCATGGAAACATGGCTTCCCCGCGTAACTGCCGAAACGACACTTTCTTGGCAAGGGGGTCACATTGCTGATTTTCCTCTTGGCCCTGGCACACTACCGCTGCGACTTGTCGAAGGACAACTTGCTTTCGGCCCATTTGAGATACCAGTTTCAGGAGGAAAGATTCGTGGTACACCGTGGATTCAGCTTCTTCCTTCACCGGGTGAACTTATTTTGCCACCAGGACGTTTGATTGAAAGAATTGCTCTTACGCCTTCCTTATGCGATCAGTGGCTATCATGGTTGTCTCCAATACTGCGGAGTGCAACCGAAGCGCAGGGTTTCCTGACCGTTGATACATCTGGAGGGCAATTGCCATTGAACGATTCACTCAATGGTCAATTTGAAGGCCAATTGTTACTGGAGCAGTTCTCTGTCACACCTGGTGATATGGCAGGACCACTTATTAAGCTTTTGGCAAAACTACAAAGTGTTGTAGATCCACGCTTTGCATTTGGCGATCAGGTTGTTTTCTTGCGGGCACGGCCAGATCCAGTGCGGGTGCGGATCGCAGATGGCCGTGTTTATCACGACAATCTCATCATGGATATGGGCCAACTTTCTGTACGAAGTCAGGGAAGCATGGGCCATGACGGTTCATTATCGATGCAACTAGAAGTTGCTTTTCGAGGAGATCTAGCAGGAACTACGCCCGTCGTAGCACAACTTTTACGTACTCCTTTTGTCATTCCACTTCGTGGAACAGTTCGTAGCCCTCAATTTGATGCGACTGCTCTTGATACGATCTTCAAGCGAATCATGCAGAACACGGCAGACGCAGTGCTACGCGATGGCATTGGTCGCGGTCTTGAAGCACTCTTTGGTAATCCGCAAGCACCTGAACAAAAAGTACCTCAACCAACGCAACCACTGACGTTTCCAGAAAGCTCGTGAACTGAGGAGGAGTGTCCCGCACTGTTCTTGGAAGAATTGATTCGGAGACGGTCAGGCCGCCGCGTGGCGCAACCGTCTATTCAGGCCGTTAATGAGTTTTTTGAGTCGACGACAATAACTGAAATGTTCAACTTCCAGTGCATGTCGTGGTGACTTGACGTAGTGAATTGAATTGTTGTTTGGTGCTCGGTTTTTTTGTTTCTTCAGCCATGCTTGAGCTCGTGGGGCGATACGGTTCGCAAGAATCATTCGAGCGATAACCTGCGATTGGAGATCTGTGATGCCCCATTGCCCGCTGTCTGGTTGAATCATTCCAACGATAGCAAGATCATTCACTTCTGGGTGAAGAAAGTGCATAAATAATTCTGGCATGCCATTCTTCGTATTGAGTTCAGATGCATGTATTTTTGGAAACGTCAGGTGATATCCTGTCGCTGCTATGACAACATCGACCTGTTCACGGTGCCCGTTTGTAAAAAAAGCTGTGTCACCTTCAAATTTTTCAATATCAGGCATTGGACGAATCGTACCCTGATCGATGCAATGATAAAGATTTTCATTGATGACAGGGTGCGTTTCCCAAAGATTATGATCTGGTCGAGGAAGGCCATGTTTTTCAGGCAAGCCAATAGTACGAGCAATGACTCGTCGACTGATTAGTCGACGGATTCCTAACGGCACACGCATTTTAAGGAGTCGTTCACCTCGGAGGTCTGAGGGTCTTTCCATGAAGAGGCGTGGTAAAACATGATAGTTTCGCCGAGTTGAGTGGAACGTCGCAGTGGCATGAAAAGAAGCTTCGACAGCAATGTCACAACCAGAGTTCCCACCCCCAATAACAAGCACCCTCTTGTTTTTTAGTACGTGGGGAACTTCTGGAGATTTATATTCGGCAGAATGGATCACCGGACCCGAGAAGCTGGAAGTGAGAGTCGGAAATCGTGGCTCATGGTTGTGCCCTGAAGCAAAGATAAGACCTGCGTAATTTCGTGTTGTTCCATCTTTGGAATCTATTTGCCAACCTCGCCTCACGTGATTGCGTTGAATGGGTGTAATACGAGCAACGGAATTCTGAAAAAGAATATGATCTCGCAAACCAAAGTGATCAGAATACTGATGAAGGTATTCAAGACACTGTCTATGATTTGGATATGCAGGCCACTCACGAGGCATGGGGAAGTCAGTAAATTCAGTAAGTGACTTGGAACTGATCAGTTTTGTGGACTCAAACACTCGTGATGATGCTGATCCAAAATACCAGTTTCCACCAAGATTATCTTCACGTTCGAGACACTCAGCTTGGATGCCACACTGCAATAGATTCTTCAGTGCCGTTAGCCCTGAAGGGCCAGCACCAATAATACACCACTTCGACGGATTGTTTGATTCACATGCAGACATATTTGATGATCGAGTTACTCAACGAATCAATAGTATCTTGTGTATGTCTGTAGGACAGGCTTATCCGAAGAAGACTTGAGCCTGTGGGAACACTTGGAGGGCGAATTGCAGGTACAAAAAAACCATCACGGACAAGTGACTCAGCTATTCGAACAGCTCGCTGTGGTGTTCCGACAAAAACAGGCACGATATGTGCCTCGGCATCACCAATATTGACTCCGTGAGATGAGAGCTTCTGCCGAAACATGTCCGCATTCTCTGTAAGTTTTTTTCGACGAAAAGGTTCCTCAGAGAGCAGATTGATTGCTTCTATTGCGACTGCGGCAGATGCTGGTGGATGAGCAGTGGAAAACATCCAACTGCGGGCCCTATGCCTTAGATACTCAATAAGTGTGCGATGGCCGGAGACAAAGCCACCTGAACCTCCAAGAGCTTTGGAGAGGGTCCCAATTCGCACAGCGACAGAGGAGGCAATGCCAGCGTCCTCAACGAGTCCACTACCGTGAGTTCCAAAAAGACCGGTAGCGTGTGCTTCATCAACGAGGAGCATACTTTTGGTGTCATGTGCAAGTTGAACCATGTCAGCCAAAGGCGCGATCGTGCCATCCATGGAAAAGAGGCTATCAGTCACTATGAGCCGTCGTCTTGCGGGAATACTTCTAAGAAGGCTGGCAGCTGCTGTGATATCACGGTGTGGATAGATCTGAACATTCGCCCCGGAAAGTCGACAACCATCAATAATGCTCGCATGGTTATGTGCATCGCTCACGATAAGATCATGAGGACCAGCGAGACAGGCAATTGTTGACGTATTTGCAGCATAACCACTTGGAAAGATGAGTGACTCTTCGGTATCCAAGAGTGAAGAAAGAGTTTTTCCGAGAGATTCATGAAGAGCAGAATGACCGCTTACGAGTGGACTGGCTCCGGCACCAGCACCCTCAGAACAGGCCCCCTTGGCAGAAGCTTTTATAAGACGGGAGTCCCCAGCATAGCCAAGGTAGTCATTGGATCCAAAATTAATAAGTTCGAGATTGTTCAGTGTGACAGTGTCAGCCTGTCGACCGAATCGTATGCGAACCGGCCTGAAGAGATCATTGGATTTGATGGCATCCAAATCCTCTTCAAGCCAATGGAGGCTTTCTAGAAGAGGCTTACTTACTGGTGCTACTATTCGTTGAGTTGATTCATGCTGGCATGACATAGAACTGGTTTTACTTTTGTTTGGTAAGTCGTTCAAACACTTTAAAGTGAGCAGCTGAAATAGGATGGACTGAAAGCCTACTACCACGACGCAGCAATTCGAGGCCCTCGAGAGCCTTTACGCCACGTAATTGTTCGAGCGAGATTTCTTGGGGGAAGATTTGAACGAGTTTCACATCGACCATACTCCAAATCGGCTTTTCGGGAGAAGCTTTCGCATCTTGATACTTGTGTCCTTCTTTCCAAGCAAAATGATCTGGATAAGCCTCTTTCACGACTTCAACAATGCCAGCAGCTGCTGGGGGTTTTGCATTTGAGTGGTAGAAAATAGCACGGTCGCCCTGTTTCATTGCTCGTAGAAAGTTCCGGGCTTGGTAGTTCCGCACACCTTCCCAGCAGGTCGTCTTATTTTTTGAACGAGCAAGATCATGAATAGAGAAAGTTGTTGGTTCACTTTTTATCAGCCAATAGTGCATTGATCACTCCACTACAACATTGAGAAAGAACACCTGTTTTCTTGAAGCGAAGAATACACCAGGTAGCTTCGTAAGACATCAAGGTGCTTTTTCCAAGACGCAACCGAAGCATTCTAGGGTACTAAGCAGCTTTTTTAGAATGTTTTGGGTCGTCCGAATGAATCTCACCAGATTGGCTTGTCGTACCATTTCGTACCTGCTCTACAACATAATGACGAACAGTTACGGGCACTTTTTTTGACACACTGTAAGGAACGTGTATGTGATATCTCTCTGTTTTTTCCACAGTCATGGTGTCATGGATGAGAACACTGTATGTACATATTTTCTCTCTCGGTACCATGACGGTATACCGAACTTCTTTGGTCCGTAGTTCAGGAACACGTGCTTGGAGGGTCTGTTCACGAGTTCGTGTTTCCCAGCGATGTCGTGTGATACAAACGAGTTTTGTTCTTTTTTCCGGAACCATGCTGGTTACACAATATGTTCCTGTTCGTTTTTCTTCGTGATATTTTTTTACGGAGACTATTTTTGTGCGTTTTTCAGGCACCATTTTTGTGATGGAGTATTCACGGGTTCTTGTCTCTTCACGATAACGACAAATATGTTGTGTGCGAGTCCGTTCTTCTGATCGATACCTCTTTACATACAAGGTGTAGGGAATCTCTTTGATGATGCATTTCCAGCTTATGGCGGGAACCTCACGAGTTTCAGAAGTAGGCACCCACTTTCGACGATAAATAGTTTTCGGGCCACATGGATTACCTCCAGAATCAAAGTGTCTATTCTCGGAGACTGTCTTTGCTTCTATCTTCCAGTATCCACTACGGCAGATGACTGTTTTTGTTGTTTCGACTGGTATCCGTTTTGTTACCTTTCGAAACGCTATTGTTTCTTCCTGATAGGGAACCATTACCGTATATGTTTCATCAAGCTTTTCTACAAAAGGGATTCTGACTGTATATTCTTCGGCCCTCTTCTCTTGAACAGGTACCATCACGGTATACATTTTTTCAAATGTTTCAGTGTATGGCACCTTCACAGTCCAGCTGGTTGTTCGCTCCTGCTGAACTGGAATCATTACGGTGTACTGCTTTTCAAATTCTTCCTGAAAGGGAATTCGGACCCGATAGTCTTGAAGCGCACTTTCGGGACGATGTTTTGTTGTTGCGAACTGCACAATTTGCGTCCGATTTTCAGGGATCATAATGGTGTATTTTTTTGATCGACGTTCTGTGTGGGGCACGTGTTTTGTTGTTGTGTATGAGAGCGTGCGCTCTTCCATTCGCCACTTTGTATAGTGAATATCCTGCATTTCTGTTACATCGTGCCATCGGACAGGAGTTTGTTTTGCATTCGTTTGCAAACTTTTCTGAGAGAGATCAGAGTTTTCTTGGCGGTGCTCAATCGGAACGTCCGTGCGTGCCGAGCTTTCGTGTGAGAGGCCCACACTGCCACTCCAGAAAAGACACGCTCCTGTAATCCACAGCAACAAATGAAATTTTTGCGTTTCCGTCACCGCATAAGCCCTTCTATGCATATTGTTAAGAGTCATGATCTGCTCGAGTACAGTTCATGACAGCGGCCTATTCGTTGCTTTCGGAATTTGAAGGCAACCAGAACCGAAAACCTTGTCTCGTGATGCCACGTACGACACCAAAAAGAATCACTTTGTTTTAAAGTGCCCGAAAGAAAGATCGAGTTTTCCTAATCACAAAACTCAACCTGTTTTGAAATCTTCAGGTTGTTCGGAATCTACTGGGTATGTCGATTGTTGGTCACATGGACGAGCGCCCATAGGGCCGCCTTCACAGCATGTTTCCAAAATCATTCCGCATTGTCGGCAGTGAAGTTTGGCACGAATCTCATGTGTGTCACCACCACATACTGGACAGATAGATTTTGGAGATTCAGACATAAAATTCTATGGAAGAGAGCCCGTGTAGTGAAATATTTTCTAGAGATTCATGCCAAGAAAGCCACCGGCAGCATCACTCGCAGCTTGATCTCGTTCAATTCGATTTATTGCCTTGGACAGATCACCTGCTGCAATATAACGATTAAATTCAATCTCGACTGCGTGACCAACGGTGTTTTGAAGCCATTCAACAGCTGGTTGTGTGAGCCAATCACACGTCTCTGTGTCTAAACAAATAGTGAGATCACTACCAATGGTTTGACTGTCATTGTCATTTGTTATGACAGTGCCCTCGAATATAAATTTTACCCACCCAATTTCTGGGTTATTTGTAAATCGAAACTGACACTCGGCATCGGTAAGATAATATGTGTTACGAGTACCGTGCTTTGTGACGGCGGCCTGGAACTGTTCTAGGCGTTTTCGAAATGCAGGGGACGCATCTAAGGGCACGTCGAAGCGAGAAACGCTTCGTAATGGTGTACAGTCAAAGGTAATCGTGACCGGTGGTTCCATCGGATGTTCCTTTTTTAAAAATCAACAGCTTGGACATACACGTGATCTTTTTCTCAAGCCGAAGACGCTTTCGATTCTACCGCAATGGCGCGAGTTGTTCAGCCCAGATGGTGTCACGGATACTGATTTTTGTCATCCTTCTTACGCAAAATCCAGCCAATGCAGCCTCACCGAGTCGTTATCAGGGTACCAGGAGGTGTATGGGTGTAGGGTGGACTGTAACAGTATTCACAGAGACATTGCCCAAAGCTGAAAAAGCAATTACAGCAGCACTCGATGAGGTCAGCCGTCTTGAGAACGTTTTGTCTGATTACCAACCAACAAGTGAACTCTGCCAACTTTCAGCTCTGGCCCCAACACCTTGTCCGAAACAAGTAAGTCCAGATCTCTGGGAAGTTCTCGTCCAGGCCGCTGCTTGGCGTGATCGGAGTCAGGGAGCTTTTGATCCAACGGTTGGAGTGTTTACTGCCTTATGGCGGAAAGCACGACAGACAAGGCACATGCCCTCTGTTAGACAGCTTGCAGCTGCACGCAGTGCATCAGGCCCAGAGGCGTTCAGGATCGAAGATACTCACAAGGTGAGTCTTCTCAAACCTGATATGAGGCTTGACCTTGGTGGTATTGGTATGGGATTTGCCATCGATCAGGCATTAAACATCGTGCAAGCACATGATATTGCAGTTGCAATGGTTGATGCGTCTGGTGATATAGGTGTCATCGGGAGGCCACCAGATTCAGACGGTTGGCGGATAGAAATAGATGCACTCGGCAGGAAGACAAAAGAAAACAAATCTGAAGGACTGCCGCCACTTGTCGTAACACTTGAAGATGCATCTGTGACAACCTCTGGGGATGCGTTCCAAGCTTTTGAAATAGAGGGAATACGATATAGTCACATCGTTGACCCAAGGACCGGTATTGGTGTGGTTGGTCCCACAGGTGTGACGGTTATTGCACCAGATGCAACCACTGCAGATGCCTTAGCAACTACTCTGAGTGTGCTTGGTCCACAGGCCGGCTGCGAATTTGTAGAAAAGACCAAAGATTGTTCGGCACGCTTTGTCTGGTATGAAGCTGGAAAGGTTAGGGTGCGGACGTCTTCTCAGTGGTCTTCCCAAACCTCCTATTCTTCGCAGAAGGAAATAAAAACAGGTCGAGAATAACGGTTAGCACAAGTTTGTCGATCCAGTCGTCGATATGAATTGTGCTGACGCTACGCCCTGGGGTGTGCAAGACGTGGGTACGATCCGGGGGGGTTGTCGTACTCAGAAGACTTTCTGTTGTTTCAGAGGCAAGGGAAAACTTGCTGGTTTGATATTCAGAAAGACCTTCCCTCCAGGGCGGGGCGTCAGTTTGTTCAACAGAACGTGGGAAGGCTTGTGACGAGAAGTCATACTTCGCACGCTGATTAACGAACCTGATAAAGACAATCTCCGTGAATAGCTGGCTTCAAAAAATTGGCACCCTTTTCAGCTGTATGGCAATTGCAGCGAGTGGATGTGCGCCGCGGCAACCATTCTATTTTTTCGAGGATGGGGATCTTTCTCACTATGTTGGCGCTGTTCAGAAAATTGAATACCCAGACACATGCCAAGACCCACTCGATGAGGCAGCAGGAACAGTTGAACCCCTCACACTCTCCAACGCAAATTTTGAAGAAATTTGGGAAGTGACGCTTGAGGACGCGATTCGTACCGCTCTCGAAAATGGCAAAGTCCTCCGCAACCTTGGAGGAAGGTTCAGTAGTTTTGGAGGCCCACGACCCCAGACCGGCGAGCCACCAGTCTCACTTTTGACCAATCCAGATCTCACTCCGACAGTCTATGATCCAGCCCTTGTTGAAACGGATCCATTTCGTGGCGTCGAAAGCGCACTCGCGCAATTCGATGTGCAGTTGTCGAGTTCATTAACGTGGGAACGGCAGGACAGGCCACAAAATGTAGGTGGCCCTGGAACAATAATTTTTCAGCAGCACCTGTTGGGTGATACAGGAAACTGGACCACTGGTTTACAAAAGCGAACAGCAACTGGTGCGACATTTGGACTCGCGAACGAGACGTTATACGACAATAATAATTCACCGATTCGACAGGCGGGCGTCCCATCGACATGGTCAACCAACTACGACTTCTCATTTCAGCAGCCACTCCTCCAAGGTGCAGGCCTCACATACAACCGAATTGCAGGCCCAGACGCATTTGAGAATCTTTATGGTCGACCTAACTTTCGTGGTGTTTTGCTTGCCCGTGTGAATGCAGATATTTCACTTGCTGATTTCGAAATTGGTGTTCGAAATCTGATTAGTGATACCGAACAGGCCTATTGGGAACTGTACTTTGCATTCCGGGATCTAGAGGCTCGAAAAATTGGTCGTGATAGTGCACTTGAAGCATGGCGTCGCGTACACGCACTTTATGTGGAACAATCACGTGGCGGTGAGGCAGATAAAGAAGCACAGGCTCGAGAACAATACTTTTTCTTTCGCAGTGAAGTTGAGCAGGCGCTCAACTCGGTATTCAGTGCTGAGAATAGGCTGCGATACATGATGGGGATATCATCCTCAGATGGCCGATTGATACGACCGGCTGATGAGCCAACAACTGCGAGAGTTACATTTGATTGGCAGCAATCTCTTGTCGAAGCACTGTCTCGCTCAGCTGAACTTCGTCGCCAAAAATGGAGAATCAAGCAGCGAGAACTTGAACTGACAGCAGCGAAGAATCTTATCCTGCCACGATTGGACCTCGTCGGAAGATGGCGATTTCTGGGTATGGGTAATGATTTACTTGGTGGTAACAATTCATACGGTGCAAACGGAGCAGATCCTCTTGAAGGAACAAATGCGTACGCCACCTTACTGCATGGAGAATTTCAGGAATGGCAGGCAGGTGCCCAGTTCTTGATGCCCCTCGGTTTTCGGCGAGAACTGGCTACTGTGCGGCATCATCAACTGCAATTGGCAAAGACCCGTGCTCAACTTCAAGATGAGGAGCTTGAAGTCTCGCATGCTCTGGTCGAAGCAATACGAAATATTGACACCAACTTTGCCCTCGCACAGACAAACTTCAATCGACGTGTAGCTGCTGAGCGACAGGTTGAAGCAGTACAAGCCGCGTATGATGCCGGTACAACAACCTTTGATCAGTTGCTCGACGCCCAACGAAGAAGAGCCCAGGCAGAAAGCGCCTATTTCCGATCGCTTGTTGATTACAACAGATCCATTGCACAGTTCCATTTCCGTAAGGGATCACTGCTTGAATATAACGGTGTCTTTCTTTCAGAAGGACCATGGCCAGGCAAGGCATATTTTGACGCCCATAGAAGAGCCCGTCAGCGAGATGCCAGTCTCTATCTAGATTATGGCCATTCTCGTCCTGGAGTATTCAGTCGTGGTCCGATAACACAACAATTTGATGCAGTTGGTGCAGCGGCGAATGCGCAGCAGATGCCTCCACGCGATCCCGCGACTCGCGAATTGCCGGCGACATTGCCTCGAGATTTCAATGCTGAAGAACTCCCAACACCAATACCAAACGATACACCAAGTTTTCCAGCCGCGGCACATGGCTTCCCAGGTGAAGAGATAAACCTGTCGTCACTTCAAGGGACAAAGAAATCAGCTATCAATTCGATTTCAACCGCAGACGAGACAAAGCGATTGCAACAGAGAGATGCGGATATTGTCACAACCGGTTGGCAAGAGCCAGTGACGCCAGCGGCTACTGCAGTTATAAATCCGGACTCTGCTGCTGAGACGCAACTGCAGTAAAAACTGGATGTCTATCTCACAGCTTCGGTCATGATTTTTAATCGTTCGACGTACGATTGAAGAAGCACTAAGGTGCAGCAGCAGGAAAGGGTATCGCCGCCGCTTGTTGAGCTTTTTCGAACAGATCGATATTTTTCTCCCTGAGCTGAGCGAGCAGAGAAGCACTTTTTTCTGACGGGCACGCCAAGAGATACCCAACAATAGCTGGCCGAATAAGTGGGCCCTCACCACCAAGAGTATCCCACATCGCAACGATCTGGTTGCGAAAGTCCCAATCCTGGTACCGTGATAAGTCAACAATCACCTCACGTGTGAGGTGCGGCACGGGAAGGAGCTTCCGGGTGATGAAGACGACTTCTGTTCGAGGAACAGTGTCAGATGGATATTCCCAGCAAAAGCGTAATGCTTGAAGAAGATGTCGCTGATCGACAGGGCTCGCCTCATTCTCAAAGAGACCTTGACGTTCTAAAACCGGTAAAGACCGTTTTCCTAAAGCAATAAATAGTCCAGCCATAATGCCATCGAGGCCGGCCTGAAAATCATTTGATTGGTGTTCTGTAATTATATGAATAAGTGCATTCCTGCATGATGACTGAGACCCTTTGGACGATTGACGAGCCAGTACACCAGCTACCATTCCATAGAATCCACGCCTTTGCTGTTGAAGAGACAGTTCATGCAGGTGATCGACAACCTCTGCCGGAGAAAACGCATGAGCAGAGTCACGAACTTCCTGAAATGGAGCGAGGGCAAATTCGGCATAGGCATCTTTCGAAATAGCCTGATTGGGATGATCGAGCCATTGCGCAAACCATTCCAGACGATTTTTATCCTTAAAAATTCGTTGCTTTAACGGAGGTATTTGGAGGGTGTAGCCAATAAACATTTCATCGGCAGCAATCGCTGTCCAGCCAACCGCAGGAAGATTAAAAAGTAAAGCAGTTCCAGAAAAATTTGTTTTAACAGCAGCCTCTACAGGGGGCATCGCAGACTCTACGGAGATTATTTTTTTGCCTGGTGATGTGGGAACTATTCTCGACAGAAGAGAAAAGAACTGACGTCGTTGGCCTTGCCTATTAGCAACTGCCTCTGAGAGAGATTCACCAATGGCAACGTCACTTGATCGAGCGATACTATAGGAGAGTGGTGTTTCAACAGGGCCACAAAATGGACATGCTGAGCTTATCGAAGTGAGAGTTGAGAGTAAGAAGAGAGTCGAGCTTACGCTACGAAGTACAGTATCTGAAAGTATCCACACCATCGACAACATGACATTCTTCAAGCCGCTCATCGAACAGATTCTCCGATGAGCGAGTAAACGGCAAGATGGTTTTCGTCTGGGCCTTTTAATTCCTTGATACCAAAGGTTCCGGTAACAGCTACAGGACGAATAGAAAACTCAGCTGTTTTGCCAGGAAGCATTTTGACAACGACACAATCGTATAACGCTGCGCCAGGGCCAAAACAGCATTCCATATTATCTCGAACCAAGACAAACTGGGTTAAGCCAGTCTGTTGAAAACTCGGAAGAATATAACCACGAATCCGAATCTGCTGTCCCACTAAAGAGGTGACTCGCTCTGGTAAGAGGTCTTGGGAAAAAGGGTTGCCCTCCTCCATTTTGAAGACAATATCGTCAAAGGATATCTCACGAATACCGTTTCGATTGATTCTCTGTCTTTGCCGTGACCGAGGATCTTGAGTCTCTGGTAGATCTTTTTCATCAAAAGAAAGCGGTGCTTTCGTATCTTGACCACAGCCTGAAAAAAATGAAAGGGCGAGGCAAGTGACAAAACTTTTAGCGAGGAAATGCCTCCTCAAGATGATAAAGGACTCCCCCCTCAATACCATCGTGGCCAACAGTTGGACGAACGGTGAATGTGCCAGCAAGTTTTTTCTGACGAGAACTAAACGACATGCCCTTTTCATCTCGAAGGTGGACAAGAACACGGTCAGTAATTTTTGGATTACCTCCAAAGCAGCAATCTCCTTGATCCCGTACAAGTAAAAATTGACGAATCCCAAATTGTTTTTTTCCTGGATACATATAGCCTTTGATGAGCACGTTATGACCGTTTATAGACCGCGCAGAGTCAGGTATCGAAGCCGCTGGCGAACCCTCAGCGGGTTCCAACATGCCATAATGAACTCTCTCGAACCCTTCAGGCAGTTCAGCAGCATATATCCATGACAAATATATCGTTCCGCCAACAAGGCAAACCAATGAAAAAATAGTAGCTGTTTTGGCGAGCCGCTTACCGGTGAAAATATCAGGACGTTTGATAATGTCTCGTAAGGCAACGAGGCCTAGACAAAAGCCAACTGTAGGTACGGTGAGGAGCCACCAGTCAACAAAAGCAAGTGGTGACAGAAATGCAAGGGTAGCTGCGGCAATTGATGTTCCAGCCAAAGCTTTGTAGGCATGATCGTCGTTATTTTCAGAACGACGTTTAGTAGCTTTTGGAGGAGTATCAAAAAGTCCTTTTTTCATGACTGCTGTATCGCAACTGGAGTTTTCTAACCAGCAGCGTCCCGTTTTCCTGGCTGAAGAAGATAGCGAGATAGAAAAGCCACAATCGCAACAAGAGCGAGCCAAAAACCCCACCGTAGCAGAGATTTTGTAGATGTCTCATTCTCAGCATGAAGAATCGGATGATCACTCGGCGGAGACTCTTCTGCCGCTGGCTGTGAGCCCGTGCTCACGACCATTGAGCTATCTGAAGTGACATCATCTGCAACAACATCAGCAACACGTACGGGCGAGGTGGAGGGTTGCTCCGTAGGAGGATCTTCTTCAGTGGCTATTGTGAGGCCAGCAAGACCAGCTAACGTGGCTGCTCTGCGAACGGCTTCAGGATCTATTTCACGCAGTTTTACCAAAGCACGAGCCGCCTCAGGAAGCGGACACGCTTTCATGTAGTTTACGATGGGTTCGCGCACAAAAATGTTTTCGGGCGTGGCGTCCACGTAGATGGCTGTTAACTTTTCTATCACAGACCAATCCTGCCAGCGAGCGAGATCAGCAATGACAAGGTCTGCAAGTTTTGGTTCATTGAGCAATAAGCGTAGAGATTCGAGGACACGTTCACGTGGAATTGTTTCTGATTCTTCACCAAGGAAACGAAGTGCCATAACCGCGGCATACGTTTCTGTGAATGGAATATCCCGTGAACTACGATCAAGAAAAAGTTTATCAATGAGATCGAGACCGGTTGGTCCAACGAGCACAACGTAGCAGGCAATCAACGCATCTAAACCACTTCGCAGATCAGAGGCATCATCACCGAGGTCTTCACCAAGAAGAATTTTCTCTATTTCAGATGCATCAGCGGGTGTTCCACATATGCCCAACATTGTGGCGTACAAACGACGCCTGTTTGATGGAATATTTGGCGTCTCTATCCAGTGGAGTAGTGCAGTCGGATCCATTCTATTCTCAAGGCCACGCACATCGTCATATGGGGCTATCGCAAATTCGTCATATGCGTCTCGAGCAAGCACATCATCTTTGTCTTCGAGATATTGTTGAAAAAAAGCAAGACGATCCGGACCAGATTCAGGGAGTTCATCGAGGTCCTTAAGATACGTAACAGCGCGCTCATTGATGGCAATTGGATTCGACCAAATGAATTCAGGCGGCTCAATTCCCATGATCAGATAAAGATCCCCGGGGGTGGTCGCCTCAAGCATAATTGCATCAATCAAAGTTTCCGCATCAAGTAAATTAGTTGACCGCAGAAGGTCCTCTCCTTTGAGAACATCGACCACCTCGAATTTCGCCTGTGGTAATGGACCCTCGGCATTGGGTCCCAGAGCAGATGCGGGAGGTGGCTCAACGAGGCGTGCAATGACGGCAGCTTCGCTTTGGTTGATTTCCTGAGAGAAAGTTAACGAGACAGCGGCACAAAAAGGACAGGCAAGAGATTGTTCTAGTGCCACAATAAACAATGAACTGATGGCAAGCATCAGAATAGAGATTCGAGCAAAAGGGGAGACCGGAATTCGCATAAACATAGTATATAAGACACATCGTGATGCCGAATCAAGGTGGAGAAGAATGCTCGCTTTTCTACGTTTTTTGCGTTAACCGAGCCATCGGGCGACGTCGGTGCGATAAGCAGCCACAGCTGGTAATAATGCCGCCAGAATCGCAAGTACGATGAGAAAAGGTACAAGGAGCAGTTCAGCCGTCGTATACGATAAAAATCCGGCTGTAACACCTGCATTCGTTGCTATCCAGGGACCAATGAGTCCGACTGTGCCGTGCCCAAGAAGCAATCCAATGATTCCTCCTCCAACAGCAAGGAGAATAGCTTCAATAAGTACTGTTGCCAGAACAACGCTGCGACGAGCCCCCAACGCCCTCATGATTGCCACGTCCCGGCTTCGTTCAAGAGATGAACCAACCATACTCACGAGGATGCCAATTGCAGAAACAATCACGACAAGAGTGGTGACCAATAGCAGCAGCAACTCAAGAGGTGTAACAAAAAGATCAAGGAGTACACGAATCTCAGCAATTGGAAGTGCAGCCTGCGCATCGCGACCCTCGTTGATTGCATTTCGGAGTCCCATTGCTGTGAGTTCTGCTGGGAGACCAGGAAGAGCAGCTGTCTCAAGCAAAATGGCGGTCACCTCTCGTTGATTAAATGGAAGAAGACCTTTACCGGGCGAGTCGTCATTGGTGGGGTCGGCTTGCTCAGCGATTTCACTCAAATCAATCGGCTTGGCATGTCCGTCTTGTAGATAAAAGCCTTCCATGTTGACAAATACACCACGATCAATGGGAGTGTCGGTTCTGGAAAGAATTCCAGTGATTTGAAATGGATCATGGACCTTGCCATCATCAGCACCGTGTGTTGGTGCAATCTTATCACCAACTTGTAGGTCCAGCGTAAGTGCGACCTGGCTTCCTAAAACAGCACTGTAGAGATCCTCATCGTGAAAGTTTATCCCTGAAGAAAACTCGAAAGGTTCACCATTGCCACGAGTGAGTCGATCAAAATAAGTAGAATTTGTGCCAACTACTCGGTGGCCACGAAAGTAATCACCCATGCAGATTGGAACAGCAGTCTGGGTACTCGCTGCCCATGTCCCATCTTTTCCATCAGTACGGTCATGAGCGGGCAAAAATTCTGCATATGTAGCCCACGAAATGTTTTCAATCGGCTTACTAATCAAATAAACACTATTGAGCACAAGTTGTAACGGACTCCCTTTTGCACCAATGATCATGTTGTATCCCAAGCCTGCGCCAGACTCGAAGGCTTGCTTGACGACACCACCTGTAATCAAGGTTGCCACGACGAGCGCAACACCAAGAGACATCGATAATGCAGTGAGGCCACTCGGAAGTGCCCGCTGTTTAATGTTTCTCCATGCAATGCCAAGCAAACTCATCAATACACTCCGCTTGTTGTTGGATGAACTGCCGCAGCCCGATTAAAATCTTCCAAGCGATGGCGTACTGGAAACTGCTCTGCCACTTCGGGGGCATGGGTGACAACCAAGAGAGCGACTTCTTCTTCCCGGCATGTCGTCTGGAGGAGATCAATAACCTGTTGTTGATGGGAAGGATCAATACTTGCGGTAGGCTCATCGGCAAGAAGAACTCGTGGACGATTCGCAAGTGCGCGGGCGACTGCAACACGTTGTTGTTGGCCAATACTCAGAGCTGCTGGCTTGTAATGAAAACGATCAGCCAGACCAACAGCTTCAAGGAGTGACTCAGCCCTTCCCTTGTTCGATGCTTGTGATCCAAAGCTCATTGCAACGAGTACGTTTTCAAGAGCAGTGAATCCAGGAAGTAAGTTAAATTGTTGAAATACAAGACCGATTCGATCAGCTCGCAGCCGATCTCGCTGTGGCTCAGCTAGTTTGACGATATTGAGACCACCTATCAGGACCTGACCACTATCAGGACGCAAAATGCCAGAAACGACATTTAAAAGCGTTGACTTGCCAGATCCACTTTGGCCTTCAAGCGCAACAAGTTCACCTGCGGCGATTTGGAAAAATGGTACATCAAGAATCAGGAGAGGATCACCACCCGGAACAGAAAAAGATTTTTTTACATCTTGCAGTTCAAGAACAGCTGACTTCTCAACCTGGCTTTGGGTCGTTAAATGTGTTTGTTTCATGGACAAAGAATCGCTGGAACACGAGGTGGTGTCAAAAGGAGTTTTTCGCGGCGGCCTTTCTGTGGAGAAAAACTCCTTTTCGCCAACTCCTGGCCAGATGAGGATAGACGATGAACGCGATTTCTCAAGAATTTGACGGCAAAAACTTTTGATTGGTGTAGTGACCCGCCAAAACCTGTGGGTGATTGAGAAGGAGTTGGTGCGCGTGTATAGTCCGGCCGGAGAAACTTTACGGTGGCTGTGCCCGAAGGCACTCTGACAACCGCCGATCTGACGACTCGTTATAGGAGTTTTGCTGTGTCCATTCGTGTTGGCATTAATGGTTTTGGTCGTATCGGACGTCTCACATTTCGAGCGATATATGAAAAATTTGGCCTAGATGGTGAAGTGCAGATCGTTGCCCTCAATGATCTTACAGACGCCAAGACGAATGCTCATCTTCTCGAGCTAGATTCGAACTACGGTCCATTCAAAGGGACAGTAGGAACTGATGGGAATGATCTTGTTGTGGACGGCAGAACCATTAAGGTTTTTGCAGAGCGGGATCCGGGATCAATTCCATGGGGGTCAGAGAATGTTGATATTGTTGTTGAAAGCACGGGTTTTTTCACTGACGCAACCAAGGCGGTCGCCCACAAGCGAGACAGTGTAAAAAAGGTGGTGATTTCGGCTCCAGCAAAAAATGAAGATCTCACGATCGTGCTTGGTGTCAATGATGAGATGTATGACCCATCAAAGCATCATGTCATATCGAATGCTTCCTGTACTACGAACGGTCTTGCCCCCGTAGCAAAGATTCTTCATGAGAAGTTTGGTATTGATCGAGGTTTGCTCACTACGGTCCACGCGTATACAAACTCTCAGAAAACAGTCGATACAGCTGCTGGCAATCTGCGTGATGCACGAGCAGCCGCTTTGAACATTGTGCCAGCAGGAACGGGTGCTGCGAAGGCAGTCGGTCTTGTCATACCTGAACTACAAGGCAAGTTTACCGGTATGGCGTTTCGCGTGCCGGTGCCAACTGTGAGTGTTGTTGACTTTACTGCAACGTTGGACAAGGAGGCATCCCCAGAAGAAATCAATGCTGCCATGAAGACAGCTGCAGAAGGTCCATTAAAGGGAATTCTGAGGTATTCTGAACAGCAGTTGGTTTCAACTGATCTACGAGGAGATCCGCACAGCTCAATTTTCTCCGCTGTCGACACCATAGGCCTTGGAAATCTTGTGAAAGTCGTTAGCTGGTACGACAACGAGTGGGGTTATTCGAACCGCGTTGCCGACTTACTGAATTTCTTGGAATCAAAAGGGCTTTGAGTAAGAAGCCTCGTTTAGAAATTATTCAAAGAGCGGCCGGCCTTTCTTTCAAAGAGGTCGGCCGTTTTTATTGGATTTTTCCAGAAGCGGAGTCCAGTTCAGCAATAGCTTCCGTTTCAATTGTTGAGCCATCGAATTGGGTAAGCTGTACTGCAATCCGAATAGGAGTCCTCTCTGGTGCTGTGGTTGGCCAAGGTAGCACGAAATGAAGCCCACGGGCTCTTGATGTACGTCTAAAGTGCTGGTGAGCTTTGGCTGCAGGAATTGTCCATTCTGCAAACTGACGCCCTAGACTAGCCTCTTGTGCAGTTGCCGTTGGTTCATATGCAGCCACGTAAATGTCTCCGGCAGTTGTGACAAGACGTTCATCAGCATCCCGTGGTTCAACGACAAGCGTTACACCCTCGGGAAAGCCATCACCATCGGCGTCATAACACACAGTTTTTTCATGATTAATGACGAGGTGCGTTAGATCTGATTGGTGACCGACGCTTTCGGCAAAAGAAAGTTGGCGAATAGGTCGAGACGCACCTCGCTTACTCGAATCCTGTGGCAGCGGTGGAATGCCTTCGAGGGTAGGGGGTGCCATGTCTCCACTGGGATTAGGAAGATTGTTTGAGCTCTTCTGACTCCCCGATGTGGATGGAGGATCTGCTCCAAAGACTGGACCATTACTGTTCGAGTTACTACCACCTCCATCAAAGTTCGGTACATCAACTTGTGGAGGCACAAGGAGTGGTTGAGCAGATGTCGGAGCCGGTAACTTGGTGTTTGATGAAGAGTCGTCAATGATTCCAAGCTGCTTACGAAGTGATGTGTTCTCATCTGTTAGCGTGTCAAGTTCATAGTACTGCGTCTGCAATTTGTCTTGGAGGCAGTAAATTTGATCTTCTTGGAGTCGCAATTCTCGCTCAAGAAGTTGATGATGAACATCACTCTTACAGCCACAAATCAATACTATCGGGCACATGAGTAATGCCACCGAATATGGGCAGGCTGTCACCAATTGAGATAAAGTTTTTTTCATGACGCGCCTCCTTGCGCCTCACGCACCGTGAAGGACTATTAGCCCGTGGGAATTTGCTCTATCACCTCATCAATAAGATGATATTCACATGCTTCGTCTGCTGACATAAATCGATCACGATCGGTATCCTCCTCGATTTTCTCAAGAGGCTGACCAGTATGTTTCAGCAAAATTTTATTCAATTTACTTTTGATATTTCGAAATTCATTGGCATGAATCATGATTTCTTCTGCGGTGCCTTCCATGCCAGCGAGTGGTTGATGAATCATGATTCGAGCATTTGGTAGAGCACGCCGTTTCCCGGCCGTTCCAGCAGTCAAAAGCAAAGCACCCATGGATGCAGCTTGACCAATGCAATATGTTGCAACATCACAACTCACAAATTGCATTGTGTCGTAAATTGCAAGCCCTGCCGTAACGCTTCCTCCTGGTGAATTGATATAGAGATGGATATCGCTCTTTGGATCGTCAGTCTGAAGAAAGAGCATCTGCGCGACAATGGCATTCGCCATTTCATCATTTACCTGAGAACCAAGGAATATGATGCGGTCTTTTAACAGCCGGCTGTAAATGTCCATTGCCCGCTCTTCGCGGCCACTTTTTTCAACAACATAAGGGATCAGGGGCATTTAAATGATTCCGGTTATTCAGGAAAAAGATGAAGGGAAGAAAAGATGCCTAGTCGACGTCTTTGTCTTCTTCTCCAGGGGGTTTGGTGAGAATGTCATCAACGAGACCATAGTCTTTGGCCTCCGTCGCCGTGAGATATCTATCTCGGTCTGTGTCTTGAGCTATTCGTTCAATTGGTTGACCAGTATGAGATGCAAGAATTTCATTTAGGACGGCACGAGTTTTAATTATTTCGTCAGCTTGAATTTCAATATCACTTACTTGTCCACCAACTTGTCCATATGGCTGATGGATCATTACTTTGGCATGAGGCAACGAAAACCGTTTGCCGGACGCACCGCCGGCGAGTAACACGGCACCACCGCTGGCAGCAAGACCGACACAATAAGTGGCTACGGGACACGAAAGTATCTGCATTGTGTCATAAATTGCCATTGTTGCAGTGACGCTGCCACCAGGTGAATTAATGTAAAAATGGATATCTTTTCGACGATTTTCACTCTGAAGATAGAGCAATTTCATGACAAGCTCATTTGCATTTCCGTCATAGATTTCACCCTGTAAAAGAATGATCCTGTTTTCCAGCAGAAGATCACCAAGTGTCATCTGTCGCTGCCGTTGGTAGTCTCTGTAAGCGCTGGCGGCACTTGGATCAATTGGAGCGTTTGACGATGGTAACGGAAACCTTTGGACAGGCATGAGCAACTTTCAGAAGTGCGAATGAATGAATCAAAAAGAATAACTGAAAAACTTATGAAGATGAATCTTCGTGAGCAAGTGGTGTGGTCGGAATTTCATCTTCGCCGGCAGCAATACCGCAAACGGCGTGGTCAATAGCCTCAGCATCCGGTTTCGGAAATTCAAAAGGCATGTCTTGGAATTTGGCCTGCGAAGTAACTAGGTCAATGGTTTTGCGCTCAATAATTTGATTTCGAAGCACATCCATAAGACCTCTTCGCTCAAGGCTGGCACGAACACGCCGTGGCGATTCACCTGATTGAGAAGCGATAGCTTTAATTTCTGCTTCATAGTCAGCAGCAGTATCAGAGACATTCTCAGACTCTGCAATTTTTTCCAAGATAAAATGCTCTTTCAATGAGCGTGCTGTACTTGCCATTACAGACTGACGAAGTTCGTTGACGTATCGACGGATCGAGTCATCATCAAAACCACTCCGACGAAGTTCTAGAATTGACCGCTCCAGTTCTCGCTGGCTCTGGCGACGTAATAATTCAGGAGGAAGTTCCCAACTAGCCGACGCTGTGAGGGATGCCGAAACCTGTTGCCGAACCTGTTTCCTTTGATGCCATTCGAGCTGGTTGTGAAGCTGTTTCCGTACCGCCTCATTAAGATCGTCAGCTGACTCAAAATCACCTAACTCTGTAAGCAGTGACGGAGTTACTTCCGGCATTTCAAATCGTTTGACATCAAGAAGCTCAATTTCTAACGTGACGGTCTTTCCACGAAGATCTTCAACAGCAGCTTCGTCAGAAATCGATATTTTGGAGGTGACTTTCTCGCCAGGCTTCAATTGAGAAACAAGTTTGTCGAAACCATCTAGTTCTGCATCGGCAAGAGAAAGTTTTGGGCGGACAACGATTTCCATCTCTTCTGCATGGGAAAGCACCTTGCCGTCGTCATCAGTGCATTTTAGATTCGCGACCATGAGATCTCCTGGTTTGGGAGACCCCTTTGCTGGAACAAGTCGACCTCGCTCTCGCAGGAGATTGCCAACAGCTTCTTCGACGTCGGCATCAGAAATTTCTCGATTTGGTCGTTTGATAGAGAGCTCTTTCCACTCAGGCATTTCAAATTCAGGGCGTACTTCGATAGAAAATTCGAAGGTCATTGGTCCATCATCTGGCAGAATGACAGCCGCAACATCGAGGTCAGGCTCACTGATTGGTGCAAGATTTTCCTGTTCATTCACACGTGCGAGAGCGTCATTCAGAAGTTTGGATCGGATTTGATCGTTTAATTCTGTTTTAAACTTGCTACCTACAAGTTTGCGTGGTGCTCTTCCGGGACGGAAGCCAGGCAAAAGAGCTGTTGGCATGAGATCACCAACAGCTTCTTCGTAATACCGGTCAATTTCTTCTCGAGGAACAGAAACCTTCACTTTTCTTTGACACGTAGAAGTTTCCTCTACAGTCACATCGATTTTGAGTAGCTGAGGTTCGGCAAGGGCTGTTGAATCGTCTGACATCTTTGTCCTGTGAAAAAAAGTGTGAGAGATAAAGTACGTGTTCGTGTTTGTAATAACGCGGGGCATAGCCCCAATAAGTGGTTTGGAGCCCACTGAATAAGGCAACCATTCCACAGAGGAGAGCGGGTGATGGGATTCGAACCCACGACAACCACGTTGGCAACGTGGTGCTCTACCAACTGAGCTACACCCGCATCCTTGATCTTTTCGAAGGTAGTAGGCAATTCATGCAGCCACTAACTCCTGAAAACCCCGTGATTATAGGGTATAGAGCGCCTGTCGCAAGGTCATACCCCGCGTTCTCGGCGTGATTTCTGGCGAAACTGAAAACTCAGGCAGGGCATTTGGAAAATCGGACTCAGAGTGGATAATCGAAGTTTTGGCACCTCTGGCGAGAAAACTGCCACAGTTGCCGCTACCATCGAAACCCAGCACACAACGAAACCCTCGTATCCTGTCAGGCTCTGATCCTGTACGGGCCTCATCTCGGATTGCCAAATGAAGTTGCAACTAGTGTTTAAAACAGCAAAGTCTGGCAGTAAAAAGTACGATGTGGACCTACCAATTGTTATCGGTCGAGGGCAACAGGCCTCATTTCGAATTCCTCATGGACAAATTAGTCGTCGTCATTGCGAACTCTTGGAGTCGAAAGGATCTGTCTTTATCCGTGATCTCGGCTCAACAAATGGAACGATGGTAAAAGGTACAATGTTGCCTAGCAAAACAAAAGTTCCTGTCCGCTCGGGAAGTGTGATTCGATTGGGAGACCTTGCTTTTCGAGTCAATTATGTTGCGCCAAATGACGGTCGTGCTACACAAGCAGTTGAGGACTCATTTGAAGAAGCGATTGATTTCCTTGAAGCAGAACCCGAAGGAGAAACAGTCGAAGCATTTGCTGAGGCAGTTCCACGTCCAAGCAAGGAGAAACTAATTGAGGCAGAACCCCTCGATGATGATCTCTTTTTGGAGGCAGACGAAGACCTCAATGCTGATGACGATGACTTTCTGAATGATAAGAATACGTCTCAAGAATCTACAGGGACCTTATCGGATGAAGATATCGATGATTTCTTAAGTGATATTTGATCCGTGAGGGATTGAGCTAGATCAAAAATTATTACAGTGAAAATAGAACACCCCTAAAAACTTTTTAGATCGTTGACTTCATGCAAGACCAAGATAACGAATCTCGTTCCCTTACGATTCGTGACTTAGCCCGTGCTAAGCAGAGTGGTCGACCGATAAGTATGGTTACTGCCTATGACTGGTGGTCGGGTTGTCTTGCAGATTCCGCGGGCGTCGACTGCGTTCTCGTCGGTGACAGTCTCGCGATGGTCATAGCTGGTCGAGAGACAACACTTTCGGCCACGATCGAACAGATGATTTATCACGGAGAAATTGTTTCTCGTGCAGTTCAACGTGCCATGGTGTTCGTTGACCTTCCATTTCCCTTACAGCATTTAGGCGTGGGGAAAGCAATTGAATCTGCAGCTAGAATTTTGCAGGAAACAGGCTGTCAGGCAATTAAACTTGAAGGAACATCAGGCCAACAAGACGTCATAGCCGGAATAGTTGAGGCCGGTGTTCCAGTGATGGCCCATGTAGGGCTTCGTCCTCAGGCGGTGCATCAACTCGGCGGATATCGCATTCAAAGAGACAGAGACCAACTTCTCGCTGACGCAACGGCGGCAGCAACAGCAGGTGCCTGCGGCGTTGTTTTGGAATGCGTACCATCAAAGCTAGCAGCAGAGATAACGGCCGCAATACCAATACCAACGATCGGAATTGGAGCAGGCCCTGACTGTGATGGTCAAGTTCTAGTCATGCACGATTTAATCGGGCTCTCAATTGATCGTATCCCTCGGTTCGTCCGGTCGTATGCTGATACGAAGGGAACGATTTTGGATGCCGTAACCTCCTGGCGACAAGATGTTGAGTCCAAAGTATTTCCCGCAGAATCAGAGACTTTGGCTTAAGAAATTCAAACCCAGCTTCCACCAACACGGAATAATGTTGGGTGTTTAGAAGCAGGTACATCTCTTCCCTAAGGCAAGACTACCTCATCGGAAATAACAACAGGCTTACTAGCTCGTATGGTCTGCGGTGAACCAACGGTGCCAGGAACCATGCTACTTCCAGCAAGTGGGACACCGTTGCCACAATTATTGCATGTATTGACTGGTGCACACGGTTGGCATCCAGGTGCACTACATGGTCGCATGGCAGCCGGCGCAGCAACTCGAGGCGGAATTGCACCGTTGGGTGTGAAGCCCGGTGGCAGATGACCAAAGCATCGTTCGTACTTCCAGACTTCAAATTTTATATAACGTTCCTGAAGGCTTTTGCAGCCAGTAAGCCCTGCGGCGGCCAGCACAACTGACACGCACGCGATGGCTCGATAGATCCACGGCGTCCTTGACATTGATCCTACTCCCTGTGGCAAGGCGGACCTACAAGGACCGCCATTATTGTGGATAGAGACTAGCCCTCAGCATTTCTGAGAAGCCTAGCAACACTACAACACACCACGGACGGGGCAAGAAAAGTGAGAATAAATTTTGCCGGAGCCACTGCAAGACTTCTCTTGCTGTTATTTTTAGCCCTTACGATGACGAATTTTCGCCCGCATACGTCGTTTCTTTTGCCCGAGTTTTCGTCGCCCTTTACCTGACTTCTTCACTCCCATTAATTAGTCTCCACTGTATCTTTTGGAATGTTCGTTATTTTCCGTACCATTTAGCAGCGGCTGTGTAACCACAACCGAAATCGTATTAGAATACACGGAGCGGCCATTGCAAGGTTTCATAAGGTATTCCGTCGCTCGTTGGCCCCAGTTTCATCCAAACATGATCACTTTCTTCCCAACCTATGCCCAGTGGATCGAGGCCACAGGTGTCTGGCGGGTCAATATTCACGGTATGGTCACTCGGCCCCTTCCGGTGGCCAGTCGTCGGCGAACGGTGGCCTACGCAGTTGTGAAAAGGCTCTTAAAACTGGATGAAGGTCAACTTCGATCACCAATTTTTCAAGCCCGTTCAGAGACATTTCTGTTTCAGCGAATATCAGGACAGTCCGTTCAAATTATGCTTGGGGGTAAAATAGTAGATGTCGGTATTTCAAAGCGCACGGGTCACTTTGAAACAAATTTTGACCTTGATGCACAAACAGTATCTGAAAGCGTAGGAGAGACACCGTATGGGCAAAAACTTTGTTTTGAATCGGTGGCTGGAGACATAGATTCCAGGCCCGTGACAGCCACAGGCTCCGTTCAATTGGTCCATCCCAGTGGAATCTCAGTTATTTCTGATATTGACGATACGGTCAAACTTACAAATGTTGCGGATCGTCGAGAACTCTTGGCAAATACCCTCTTACGGGAATTTGTACCAATTCCAGACATGGTCGATCTTTATAAACGCTGGTCAGCGTGTGGAGCAGCCTTTCATTATGTATCAGCCAGTCCTTGGCAACTCACGAGACCACTCAATGAATTTTTTCATTCTGCAGGCCTGCCAGATGGATCAATGCACCTGAAGCTTTTCCGGTTAAAGGATTCAACACCACTTGGGAGAATGCGTTCTTCAAAAAAATCGAAACAGGACGTAATCATTGAAATAATAGATCACTTCCCAAATCGAAAATTTATTCTTGTTGGTGACTCCGGAGAGCGAGATCCTGAGGTCTATGCAAAAGTAGCCCAGCAGCGTCGAACTCAGATAGCAGGTGTTGCGATTCGTCGTGTTCCTAGCAGAAGGTCCAAGCAGAAAGTGGAATCTGCCCTCAAGATTCTTGCACAAGCTGTACCCAGTGACAGTTTTCGGGTGTTTGGTACAGCAGATGAAATAAGTGACCTTCTTTCGTCGAAAGAGAAGTTCTAGGCGTCACTTTCGAAGGCATTCTGAAAATGCTCAATGGTTGGTGAACCGCCGGAATGCCAAAAGAACCAACGGTTTTGAACCTGTACGGAATTTGAGAATAGAACCGTAACGACATCAAGCCGAAAAGAATAAACTTCAAGCCGATGCTGCTTTATATAGGCATTTGCTAAAGTACAAATACGTTGTTTTTTCCGTGTATCGATTGTTTCAGCAGGATGCCCACGTTCGGTGCTCGTTTTAGAACGTACTTCGACAAAGACAACCGTACGCTGATCAAGAGCGATGATATCGATATCACCGCGCAGAATGCGTTCTCGGTGAGCTATTATTTTATATCCCCGTTTTCGAAGATAACGGATAGCTTCTTGCTCACCTCGAAGGCCAATTGTTTTCCGAGTGGCCACTCAAGCCCTCTTTGCGACTATCAGACAACGCGTGTCATTATTTAGTTACAACGTCAGTCCGTCTTTCACGAAGACGTACAGCCTTGCCCACACGATCCCGCAAATAATACAACTTTGCGCGTCGTGTAACACCGGAGCGTTTCACAACGATCTTTGCAATTTTGGGTGAATGAACAGGGAATTTACGTTCCACGCCTTCACCCGAAACAATTCGACGAACAGTAAACATCTCGCGACTGCCGGAACCACTTCGGGCAATGACAACACCATTGAAGACCTGAGTCCGCTCTTTATTCCCTTCAAGAATACGATTATGGACATCTACTGTGTCACCAATTTCGAATTTATCAATTTCTGTTTTGAGGCTATTTGACTCGACATGATCGAGAATTTGCTGACTCATTTTCGGATCTCCTGGAAATATATTGAGCTGTTGTAAATTATTTTTCTGTTTGTTTGTTTGTTTGCCTACGAGTGGCATGTATTGCCTGAGTTTTACGCCAATCAGCAATTCGTTGATGGTCACCGGTTAGTAGGACATCGGGCACCCGGAGACCACGATATTCGCGAGGACGTGTGTATTGCGGACCTTCAATGAGGCGTTCCGTGCCCGAGAACGAATCATCGACGGCACTTCGTGAGTCACCGAGGACACCGGGTACTAGCCTAGCAACAGCATCAATAATCACCATAGCAGCTACTTCACCGCCTGAAAGGACATAATTTCCGACTGAAATGAGATCTGGCTTCAGTGTGTCACAGATACGCTGATCAAATCCTTCATACCGTCCACAGAGAAGAATGAGGCGTTGTCGTCCAGCGAGTTCCTCAACAACCTCTTGAGTGAGTGGTCGTCCGGAGGGTGAGAGCATTGCAACACTACTTGAATGATCAGTCGTATCAGAAGAACTATTTTCAGTAAAAAGTGACTCAACGCAGTCAACAACTGGTCCGGGCATGAGAAGCATGCCAGGACCTCCGCCGTACGGACGATCATCAACTTGCCGATGGGCACCAGTTGCAAAATCTCGAATATTTTTCAACCGGATATCGAGCAAACCAGCTTTTTGCGCAGCACCCAAAAGACTTCCATCAAGAAAGCCCTGAAACATTTCAGGGAATAGCGTAACGACGTCGATCCGCATGGCACGTCCTGCACTCGCTCACTCTGTGGACTCGTCAGTTTTTGCTTCCGTCTCTGGAGCCGTCGTAGTCGGAGAGGCTTCAGCGGATGCTGGCTCATCAGTTGCTGGTTCGGTACTTTTGGCATCTTTTGAATCCGTATCAGCTGATGCCTCAGGGGAAGCACCTTCGCTTGAAGCTTCAGGTGTTTCAGCTGCTGGCGGTTCCTCTTCTGGAGTTGATACCAATACTGGTTCACCAGCTTCCGGTACAATCCGTGGTAGGGATAATCGGGAGCGGGCTTCTTCCATTGCTTTGATGTGGGTGCCATCAGTCCCAAATTTCTTAATAAGGACTCGCACTTTATCACTCGGTTGGGCTCCTACGCTCAACCAGTAATCCACCCTTGCGGATTTGAGTGTACAGCGGGCATTCGTATCAGAGACACTCGGATCGTATGTGCCGAGTTCTTCAATAACACGACCATCCCGGGGTGTCCGGCGGTCAGTTGCACAAATTCTGTAAAAAGGACGGTGTGTTCGTCCCATTCGTTTCATACGAATTACCACTGCCACGGTTTCAACTCTCCAAATTCTGAATTGGTCGGTACTTGGGCTCACATACTTCCACCAATTTGTGGAGTTGCCAGAATGCGAACAGTCGCAGATGCGACGGGCCTTCTAAGGTACACCACAACGAGTCGTAAAAAAGGTGGGCAGAGTATTTTTCTTGTTCTGGAGCGAATCACAGCAGGATTCAAGACACTTTATCTGCAGCCTGGGAATCAACCGCGAGCGCCTCGTTTCCGCCGACGGGCCTCTTTTTCCCGTTGTTTTTTGAGTTTTCTCCGCTGTTCCGCCGTTAATCTCTTCCCAGTATCACCCTTTGGTCGACCGAGGCGGCCCGCTGGATCGCCCATTGCGGACTGCATTTTTTGGACTTCGCGCATTCGATCTTTCATGCCGAGGCCCGCCATTCCTTTCATCATCGAGGCCATGCCATCGAATTGCTTCACAAGATCATTGACTTCTTGGGGCTGAACCCCTGCCCCAGTGGCGATGCGTCTTCGTCGTGTCTGATCAACAATACGTGATGGGTTCCGTCGTTCTTCAGGTGTCATGGAATCAATGATGCCAAAGAGTCGATTGATGTCTTTCTCAAGATCAGCACCGGCTAATGTTTCCTGCATTCCTCCCATTCCAGGAATCATCCCGATTACTTTCCCAAGTGGACCAAGCCGCCTGGTTTGGAGCATCATTTTTTTGAAGTCATCAAGTGTAAATTCACCTGACTTGAGGCGTTCTTCCTGTCGCTGCATCTCGTCTTGGTCAAATTTCCGCTGAGCTTCTTCAACGAGGCTTACGACGTCTCCCATGCCGAGAATCCGGCCGGCGAGTCGGTCAGGGTGAAATTCTTCGAGGGCATCAACTCCCTCACCAGTCCCCATGAATTTAATCGGTACACCGGTAACACTTTTTACTGATAGCGCGGCACCACCCCGAGCGTCACCATCAAGTTTTGTCATGATGACGCCATCAATTTCAAGCGATTCATTAAACGCTTTTGCACTTAAAACAGCATCTTGTCCAGTCATGGCGTCAACAACCAAGAACACCTGATCAGGCGAAACTGTTCGATCAATGCGTGATAGCTCAGCCATCAATTCTTCATCAATAGAAAGCCTGCCGGCTGTATCAAGAATGACAACGTCGAGCCCGTCCTTTTTTGCTTTTTTTACACCTGCCTTACAGACCGCAACGGGGTCGGATTGGTCTTGAGGTGTGTGTACTGGTATGCCGATCTGTTCACCAAGTACTGAAAGTTGCTCAATTGCTGCAGGTCGTTGCAAGTCAGCAGCAACGAGCATGACTCCTTGCCCTTGTTCCTTAAGGCGACGAGCAAGTTTTCCGCATGTCGTGGTTTTTCCAGATCCTTGAAGCCCACACAGCATCAGAATGGTGGTATCGCCGGAACGAAAAGGAATTTCATGGTCGACCGGTCCCATGAGATTGATTAGTTCGCGGTGCACAATACCAATAAGTTGTTGTGCTGGATCCAAAGCATCAAGAACCTTTGCCCCAATGGCATCAGCAGAAATACGGTCAAGGAATGCCTCAACAACATCGTATGCGACATCAGCTTCGAGCAACGCTGTTCGAACCTCACTGAGGCCCTCGCGCATATTTGATTCAGAAAGTTTTCCTCTGCCACGAAGAGTACCGATTGCAGAGGTCAGTGAATTGGAAAGATTGTCAAACATGACGATGAGTATAACTACGAAGCAGCACAAAAATGAGTGGATGGAGAAGAATCCATCCCAGAGTCAACTCGATACGACGATGAACCGCTCGAATCGGGAGCGAACACCCACTGTGTCGCAAGACCCGATGCGTGGCCGGCAAGAGCGGTGCATCGTCGTATCGAGCTGAAAAGTGCTTTGTATTAAGAAAAAGTACCTGGATCACTCATAACAGGAGTGGGGCCGATGACCGTGCCGCTCTCTACTCCACCCTCGCAACAGGGCGTAGGACTTCCGCATGGTTCACAGCCACAAGGGGCGGTACCACACGGTTCGCATGGTGTCTTACCGCATGGTGCATTGCAGTTATTCTGATAGAGTCCTCGACTCGTATTCCGGAACTCAAGAAAAGATGGTCTTTTGCAACTATTCCCGAAGCAACTACTACATCCGGGTAAAACGACTAAACAGCCGAGTGCAGTCAGCAGGCAAACAAGACGTGTCATAGGGGAATCTCCCGGTGAATCAAAATAAAGTCGCTGAGCACTGAGTGACCGGGTTGCATTCAACCGAAAGAAACAGTCAAGCAATCTCGCTGAGCAACCCTACACCACGCTTTCATGGTATGCCGGAAGGTTTTTGTTTCCTCACCAATTTTTCCATGCTAGGGTTGAAAGTGATCGTTAATGTTTACGGAAGCCGCATTGTTTCACAAACCGTCTTTTCATGGTGAAAAGATGATTTTAATACATTATTTCAACGGACTGTGGTTCAACGCTGATGTCAGGGACTCACATGAAAGAAATAAGTTTGTACCGATTGCGCAGATTGTCCGGCCTCGCTTTGGCCTTCGGATTGTGCGCGTGTTTTGCTGCGTCTGTCCTTGGTTCACCGAATATCGGTGAGGCGTGCTGCGAACCAGAAATCTGGGTTTTTAGCACAAGGCGTCTTCCAAGCATTTGTCACTTACCAAAGGTAGTGAATCCATCTGTACAGCGATATGAATCAGCACATTGTCGATGGCTTTCAGACGACATTGGAAATCTGCTTTCAGGGAAAGGACCTCTTGTCATTTTCCTGCACGGCAATCGTTACGACGCCTGGTCGGCAAAACAACAGGGTATACGTCTTGCGAGGCGTTGTAACTCTTTCACATCTCATGCTGTAGACACGCAGTTAATGATTTATTCATGGCCCAGTCAGCAGGATGGCTGCTTGTTAAAAGATGGTCGTAACAAATATCATCGATGTTTTACGGAGGGACACTATCTGGCATGGCTCCTCGGCCAGATAGACCCTGAGCGTCCCGTCGTCTTTATCGGATACAGCTTTGGTGCACTTATCACGCTCGAGGCTCTGGAGGATCTCGTTGCGGCAGAAAATGAAGGCAGTCCGGTTAGTCCTTGGCAGAGCCGACCGGGGGACACACGGCTCATTTTTGTAGCCCCCGCAGTTCGGTGTGACGCGTTTGCACCGTGTGGAAAATATCGTGAAACACTTGCGTGCGTAGATCGTGTTTCAATCACCATTAATTCACGAGATGATGCGTTACGATTTTTCCATCTTCTTGATACCCGTACAAACGTTGATGCACTCGGGTATACAGGCATGCCACGAAGATGGATGCCATCAGAAATTTTATATTCAGCAGTGGATGCACGACGTATTATTGGTCGTGAGCATGGCCTGCCGTTGTATCTCAAATCTAATACGCTTATGCATCGAATCTGTCGTGATGCTTATAGTGGGCTTGAAGTTGGTTCTCCAGAAATGATTTCGAAACACGAAACTGTTTTAAGTAAGGACTCAGAAAATCAGGATTCTGAGTAGTTAGCTTCATCAAAAATTTTGTGTAGCTTCTTAAAACATTCTACACGTTCGGGTATCTGAACAGGTGCAGTCCAACCAAGGCAATCAGTTGTTTTATTCACTGAGTTGTGTGGATGATGGCTATCTTGTGATTGCTCAAACCGCGTGTCTCAAAAAATTTTCTAAGAAAAACGGACAGCTTTGCAAGCCTTTGGAAAAAAGACATGAAACGGTACGTGTTTTCCTGTTGCAAGAATAGGACCCTCTAATTGATAGTCATCAATAAGTTTTTCAATCGACTCTACGTTATCAAGAGAGCACGACCCTGTCATGGATTCTGGGTTTCTTCAGTCTGTAGAGATAACCTCAAGATGCTTTACGTGGTGTGCCAACAATAGTGCAGCGATGCTTTGGTAGGAGAACAGCAAGGGATCACCCCACCTTGGCCGGTGTTACTATTTATCACGACAGTAAAACCATTTTATGTACAGTGCAGCTTCGTCAAAAGCTTTTAACGGCTACTGAGGAAGCGCAGGACAAAGGTTTGAGTGCAGTTTATTGAGGGTAGTTCTTTTGATCAAAAAACCAGCGTGCAGTCGCTTCTAATCCCTCAGCCAATGAATGTGTTGGCTTCCAGGCAAGGACATCACCAGCACGGCTTGCGTCGAGGAGATTTGATCGCAGGTCTCCAACTCGCTCAGGACCATATTCAGGGTCAGGTAGACTTTGTTTTTTGCCAGCATCTGCATGGAGATGTCCTACCTGTGTGCGTAAGTTTTTCTCGAGTGCGTTGACGTCAGTGCCAACTCCCGTGCCGATATTCAGGGAAAGAATCTCTTTCTCTTTAAAGTGCGTCTTTTCTAAAGAAAGTGCTGAAAGATTCGCTGCAGCAACATCAGGACCGTAGACATAATCACGAATATATTTTCCATCACCGTTGATATGAGCATGATGCCCATCGATGAATTGGTTACAGAAAATAGCGACTACTCCGGCCTCACCATGAGGGTTTTGTCGAGGTCCGTAGACATTTGAATAGCGTAGTGCGATTGATGAAAGTCCATGTTCTCGGGCATAAAAATCGAGGTATTTTTCACCAACCCATTTGGTGATGCCATAGGGACTAATCGGGTTTGCTGGTGTCGTCTCTGGAGCAGGCATTGCAACGTCTCCATACAGGACACCACCGGAGGATGCGAAGACCATTCGCTTACAGCCTGTAGCGACTGCAGCGTTGAGTACGGAGAGGAGTCCAAGGCAATTGATGTCTGCGTCCAACAGAGGTTCGCGAACAGATCGACTGACTGACAGTTGGGCTGCTTGGTGACAGACAGCGTCAGGTTGAAACGCTTCAAAAACTTTATTGATGCTGAGCGTGTTGCGAATATCAACCTGGTGAAGTGGGACACCTGAAGGAACATTCCCAGATGATCCACTGGAAAGGTCATCAATGATCTCCACCTCATGACCAGACTCGATGCACGCATCGACAATATGGCTACCAATAAACCCCGCGCCACCGGTAACAATAATTTTCATGATGAACTCAAAATGGAGGTGTCTCCTTACGCTGAATCGCACTGTGAGTCATGTGGCAACTGGTGCTAGGTGAGAAAGGCAGCAGAAGCTTATGCCTTTCTCATTTATCAAGCAGGCACGTAAAGGAGTGTCCGTTATTATGCAGCTTGGTTACCGCGAAGTTGTATTTCTTTTACGACGAGTTCCTGTTGAGCAATCTCAAGATCGTTCTTGACCATCATTTCAACGAGCTGCTCAAAACGTGTCTGTGGTTTCCAGCCTAACTGCTCGCATGCCTTAGTCGAGTCACCAAGAAGAAGATCGACTTCAGCCGGACGGTAATAGCGGGAGTCTATTTCAACATGATCTTCATAGTTGAGCCCAAGCTGACTAAAGGTCTTTTCGCAAAAGTCACGAACAGAATAGAGTTCATTGGTTGCAATAACATAATCATCAGGAGTTTCTTGTTGAAGCATGAGCCACATTGCTTCTACGTAGTCACCCGCAAAACCCCAATCTCGTTTTGCATCGAGGTTGCCGAGGTATAGTTTTTCTTGGAGTCCCAGTTTAATACGAGTTGCTGCGCGCGTAATTTTTCGCGTAACAAAGGTCTCACCGCGCCTGGGGCTTTCGTGATTAAAAAGAATGCCACACGATGCGTGAAGGTCATAGCTTTCGCGATAGTTGATCGTAATCCAGTGGCTATACACTTTTGCGACGCCATACGGGCTCCGCGGATAAAAGGGAGTGGTTTCCTTTTGTGGTGTCTCAACTACCTTTCCAAACATTTCAGAACTGGAGGCCTGATAAAATCGGATTTGAAGACCGGTATCGTCCTGTACATCCCGAATTGCTTCTAAGAGTCGCAACGTACCTACGGCAGTTACGTCGGCGGTATATGTGGGTTGATCAAAACTGACACGAACATGACTTTGGGCAGCCAGGTTATAGACTTCTTGCGGTTCGATTTCTCTGAGGAGTCGCATTAATCCATTGCCATCTGCAAGATCGCCATAGTGCAGATTTAACGGAGGGTCATCGCCAAACATAAGATGTTCAATTCGCTCTGTTCCAAACGTGCTTGAGCGTCGCACAATGCCATGTACTTCATACCCTTTACCTATTAGAAGTTCCGCCAGATACGAACCATCCTGACCAGTTACTCCAGTGATGAGAGCCCGACGTGACATGATATTTCCCTAATGAAATTGAAAGGAGAGAAAGGCACAAATTCAATAGCGCACTAGGTCTCTACGTTGCCTAGACCGGAAGTTAGCAACGCACTGAGTTAAGCGAAACAGTAGTTTTCACTTTTCACCACTATTTTTGGCTCTTTGTAGCCAGCACGAAGATAAAATTTGCTGTGAACGAGTTACTGCTCGAGTACTGTCTGATAAACATCAGCATATCCTTTGGCAGCGGCCTGCCAGGAAAAGCCAGCTGCATGCTGTTGACTACGGGTCGCTGATTGTGGATCGCTGTGAAAAGCGCTCAAAGCATTTTGAACCGTCTTGGCCATTTCAATCGGTTCGTAAGAATGGAAAAACATGCCGCTTTCGCCAGCAATTTCTGGAAGACTCGTGCGGTTGGACATGACCACAGGTTTTCCACATTGCATGGCCTCGAGTACTGGAAATCCGAATCCTTCAGTCAAAGACGGAAAGACGAATACGTCACAATTTTGGTAGAGCCATGCCCTTTCTGTATCAGAGATTCCTCCAGGCAGAAGAACCTGCCTTGTGAGTCCAGATTGAGTAGTCTTTTTAATAACCTTTTTCCCGTACGATGTTTCTTTCTTGCCAGCGATGACAAGTTGATAGTCTGGTAGGTGTTTCATCATCTCAATCAAAGTATGAAAATTTTTGTGCTGCAGAAAGTTTCCAATAGAGAAAATAAATCGACTTTTCGGTGCCCATGAAGGTCGAGTGTGAGTAATTTCAGCAGGTGGTGTCAGGCCGTTTGGAACAACATGAATGGTCTTTGACTCAACATTGATGTGTTGAGCTAAATCAGTCGCTGTATATTTTGAAACAGTGACAATAGCATTTGCCCGCGTCACGAGCTTTTGGACGCGGGCAAGCCGCTGGTGAATTCGTTTTGGCTGATCACCGGAGTCTGCCATATGTAGAAAATTCAGATCATGTACGGTTAGGACAACAGGTATTCGGTCATCAAATGGCAAAAACTTTGATGTCTGATGTGTTACATGCCAAAGCGCAGGCTTATCAACTTTATGAAAGTGACGGCCAATGGGCCGTACCCATCGCTGAAAGCTTTCTTTATTCCAAGGACGAACTCTTATGCTGCTGTAATTGGCATTTGGTATACCTGCAAAATAATGGTCACTACCGTCAGGCAAAAAGAAGACAGGCTCAAAACAATTATCCGAGCGAGCAAGCAGTTCTTGAGCAAGGTAAAGAGAGAAGCGGCCTAGGCCACAGTTGATATGACGAAGTTTTTCGAGATCGATAACAACCCGAGGCAATATGTCGGTCTGGTTTGTTCTCGTGCCGAGTGGTGTATCAGTGAGACTTGTCGAATTCATAAAGAAGCTGATCAGTACTGAGAAATCTTACCGATAAGCAATATTTCAGTTTTCCCATTTGCGTGAAAGATTGATTTAAGGCACACGAGAAATTTTTTGAATAGAGGGCGTTTCCTGCGAGAAACTGCTCACTGTTGGAACGGAATGCCTTCCGTGCCATATTGTGTTTCAAGCAAAAAACAATTTTAGGCTGAGGTTCACTAGCTTCGGTCAGACCCTCATATTCGATCGTCAGAAAAGGCAGCCATGAAAATCCATGAATTTCAAGCCAAAGAACTCTTGCGGGCCGCGGGTGTGCCGGTCTTGAAAGGAAAGGTTGTTCGAACTCCTGAAGAGGCAGCACATGCATTTGAGTCCCTTGGGGCTCCAGTATGTGCAGTGAAAGCGCAAATTCATGCGGGCGGTCGTGGGAAGGGTCATGTAGAGGGGTCAGAGCAACGTGGTGTCGAACTTGCCAAGTCGCCGGATGATGCTTCACGAATTGCCCAAGGTCTCCTAAACAAAACACTTGTGACTATCCAGACAGGGCCAGAAGGTCAAATTGTTCGGCAAGTATTTGTTGAGAGTGGTTGTGATATTCAGCAAGAACTGTACTGTGCAATTCTTGTAGATCGAGCAGCGGGATCACCGGTGCTTATCGCAAGTACTGCTGGGGGAATGGATATTGAAGAAGTAGCAGTGAAGACACCAGAACTGATTCTATCAGAACCATTTGATCCGGACCGAGGGCTCGGTGCCTACCAAGCTCGTCTCATGGCGTCGAAGCTTGGCCTACCAACAGCTAGCTGGCGATATGCAGTGCAATTTCTTCAGTCTCTTTGTAGTGCATTCGTTTCACTTGATGCATCATTATTGGAGATCAATCCATTTGTTCTCACTGGAGACGAAAAGCTGGTAGCGCTCGATGCAAAAATGACATTTGATGATAATGCGATGTTTCGTCACAAAGACGTCCTGTCACTTCGCGATGAATCTGAAGAAGAACCAGCAGAAATACGAGCCGACGCTGCAGGGTTGTCCTATGTGAAACTGAATGGAGAAATAGGCTGTCTCGTGAACGGTGCTGGTCTCGCGATGAGTACGATGGACCTTGTGAAGTTTCATGGTGGTGAGCCAGCTAATTTTCTTGATGTTGGAGGTGGAGCAAATGTTGAACAAGTCACCGAGGCATTTCAGATTATCCTTTCGGATAGCAATGTGAAGGCAATATTAGTCAATATTTTTGGTGGCATTATGAGATGTACAACAATTGCAAATGCCCTTGTAGAAGCTTCTAAAACAATAGGTTTTACTGTACCTCTCGTGGTCCGATTGGAGGGCACTGAAGTAGAAGAAGGCAAGAAGATTCTTGCCTCAAGCGACACCTCAATTATCACAGCAGATGGGCTTACTGATGCTGCTCAAAAAGTGGTTGATTCGATAAAAGCGTAAGCATGGTTTCTTTTTATTATTGTACCTCTCTATCCTATAGCAAATTTTTATGAGCATTCTTGTCAATCGTAATACACGTGTTATCTGTCAGGGCATCACCGGAAAAGTTGGTGAATTTCATACGCGAGGTTGCCTTGAGTATGGAACAAGAATGGTGGGTGGTGTTACTCCCGGTAAGGGAGGAGAAACGATTGCCGATCTTCCTGTCTTTAATACAGTTGCTGAAGCACGTGATGTAACAGGTGCGAATGCGACGATGATATTTGTCCCACCACCTTTTGCAGCAGATGCAATTCTTGAGGCCGTGGCAGCAGAAATCGAACTAGTCATTGCGATTACAGAGGGTATACCGGTACTCGATATGGCGCGAGTTTTACCAGTCTTTGAAAATTCCAAAAGTAGACTGGTTGGTCCAAATTGTCCCGGGGTCATTACACCTGGCCAATGTAAAATTGGAATTATGCCGGGCTATATTCACACACCAGGAAACGTCGGTGTTATGAGTCGTTCCGGCACGCTTACGTATGAAGCGGTGTGGCAATTAACGCAGCTCGGTCACGGACAGAGTACATGTGTTGGCCTTGGTGGTGATCCGCTTGTTGGATCAAGCTTTATCGATATCTTGGAACTTTTTGAACAAGACGATGATACGCATGCCATTTTAATGATGGGGGAGATAGGCGGCTCAGCAGAAGAAGAAGCTGCAGCATATGTAAAGAAACATGTCACAAAGCCAGTTGCAGCTTTTATAGCGGGCCGTACGGCTCCTCCTGGGAAACGTATGGGTCACGCCGGCGCGATTATTTCAGGTGGCAAGGGAACAGCCGAGGCAAAGTTAGAAGCACTTCGGGATGCTGGCATTGAGATCGCAGAGACTCCAGCTGATATGGGGACAGCAATGGTTCGTGCAATGCAGCGAAAATCCTGATCGGACACTGATCACGTATGTTCTGCTCGGAGCGGGTATCCTTATGCATTTATGCTGGAGATTCTCTGTTATGTTGGCCCTGAGACGACAGGCATAAGTATGTAGTGTGCCATCTATTCTTCTGGATCAAGAGGGGGCTCTTCAGGGTTTTCAACCGGATAAAGATCTTCCCAGGTTGCCTGATTTACTCGCCATCGCCACCAATTGTTTTCTTGATATCTGTCTATGAGACCAACAAAGCGTTTCAGGTCGTTATCAACAGGAGGTGCAATAAGCGCGTTTTCTGTGAACTGACCGTCATTATTTTCATCAAGGTATACCACCTCATCGTCATCACGTTGTTTATTGTCGTTTAAATCAACAAAAGGTTCACTCCAGATATTTGGTGGCGGCGGTACAAAAGGGGGGGGGATCTGTCCTGCTGGTAGGTTGGTTGGCTCTGGCGGAAGTGGTTTTTCTGGGTATAGAGGCGCGTCATTTTCATTACCAACAGTTAGCCAGACATCACCTTTAAGTAACTGATTTTGTTTATCACCGTCGGGTTCAATAATGCGTGCAAAGGTTCGAAGCATACGGGCACCAAAATCAAACTGAAAGTCTGAATGGTTTAGCTGGTAACTTTCTGGAAGTGGCATAAGAGAGAGTGCGACGAGAAACCCCCCTGCGGCAACATAACCAGTTGCCCCACCCATAAAAGCTCCACCTGTTTTGTCAATTACTGAAAGAAGAGGAATGGATTCACTGGGAATATATTTTTCAATAAGCATGTGAATACCAACAGCTGTTCCTATTGCCAGAATAAATAAAGCGACAGGAAACGCATAACTAGGAGGCATATCAATGGAGATGAGGATTTCTGTGAGCATTGGAATGAAAGTCAATGTCACGACAAAGGCTACGAGAGCCTGCATTCCGACAAGTACTGAACGAAACATCCCGTGAATGAACCCATACGCAATAAAGCCAAGCACAATGGCAATGGAAACAAGACTTGCCAACGTTTGAAAAATTCCTGCCAAAGGTAGCATCATTCGACTCTCTTACGTAATGAAATAAATTCCATGACCGGCTTGCTCTTACTTTGCGACTCGCATGACTTCATTGAGACTTGTAATTCCAGCAATCACTTTTCGAATGCCAGACTGCTTGAGCGTTTTCATTCCAGATTTTCGGCCAGCTTGTCGGATATCTTGAATTGATGGTCGATCGACTAGCAGATCTCGAACATTGGTGTCAAAGACAAGCAATTCATGAATTCCGGTACGGCCCCGGTATCCTGTATCCAGGCATGACGTGCATCCGGACTCTTTATAAAATGAGAGTTGGTCTCCGGGAGGAAGGCCGAGTTTCTGCAAAAACTCTTCAGGAGGGGTGTATGCTTCTTTGCACCGTTTACAGAGTACTCGAAGGAGACGCTGCGCCAGCACTGCTGAAACAGATGACTGTACGAGTGTTGTATCTATGCCAATATCAAGAAGACGGGTGATTGTTGTAGCTGAGTCATTTGCATGGAGAGTGGAAAAAACGAAATGACCAGTCAGTGCAGCCTGCATAGCAATTTCAGCAGTTTCCTTATCTCGAATTTCTCCAACAAGAATGACATCCGGATCTTGTCGTAACGTCGACCGTAGAATATTTGCGAACGTAAGGTCAGCGGCAACATTGACAGCAGTCTGAGAGATGTTGTCGAGTCGATATTCAATTGGATCCTCAATGGTGACAATGTTTTTTGAGAAGACATCGAGTTCCCCTAATGCCGTATAAAGTGTTGTCGTTTTTCCTGATCCCGTGGGACCGCAAACAAGCAGCATGCCATGAGGTTGCTGAATAATCTGACGAATCTTCTTTGTGACAGATTCACTCATGCCGATACCTTCTAGACCATTTTTTACAATAGCACCGTCAGAATCGAGTAGCCTTAAAGCCATTTTTTCACCAAAGTTTGTCGGGCCAGAGGCTGCACGGATATCAAACTTACGGCCTTTGAAAAGGACTGCAAATGTCCCATCCTGTGGTCTCCGTCGTTCAGCGATATCCATATCCGACAGTACTTTCATAGCAGAAATCGATGACTTTCCTTCTGCTGCCCAGAGTGTTGCTAGATTTTGCATGACACCGTCAACTCGACAACGTACTGCTATCTCTTCACCGCTCTTTGGTTCAAAGTGCATGTCGGTGGCACCGTTCTTAATCGCTTTTTCAAATAAGTCCTGAACAATCTGTATGGCCTTTGAACCAGCTCGATCCATTCCCTTGCCCTGCCCGTCAATTGGTGAGCCATCTTTTTTGAGGAGAACAACGGAATTATCTTGTTTGGCAGAGGAAAGTTGTTTCATTGATTTGTTGAGAAGAGACTCAACGTTATCGATCCCTAAACTTCCAGCGAGTCGGATCAAAATCTTCTTCAGAAAGGCAACACACAAGATGCGTTCTTGAGCAGGTGCTTTCTTGTCTCTTTTGAAGGTGTAGAAAAAGAGAGCTGTAATAAATCCAATTGCAAAAAGAGGAGTCGTGGAGAGCCCCCACATAATACTTGCTAAAAAAAAGACAGCACCCATGCAGACAGAAGCTAATGGCCACGAAGATTCGCCAAAAATCATCTCAGAGTCGGAGGCTATCCATACAGAAGCCGATGCCCATATGACACTGAGCAAAACCCAGAGCCCACCAAGCCAGAAGATGTGAGTCAGGTTATCCGCGTGAATCCAAAAATCCATTATGATTTTTCTTGGGGCTTGTTATGGCAAGAGACGCTGTGAGTTCAAGGTTATGAATGAGTCGGTGACGCATGCGTTTCTTGCACGAAAATAGTGTACGGCAACGGCTCTCGATTAATACCATAAGTTGCTTGATAACAATTTGAAATCAAAGTATTGACCCATCTGACAAATAATAGATTCCAAATGTTTTCAACACAACCGTCAACAAGTTGTCGTCCGTGAAAAAGATAACTCAGTTACACATGTAGATGTTTTTTCGCTAACATCTATACAACTAAAGGGTAGTAGCTAATAGTAGAATCCCAAAAGGGCATGCATGCCAATACGAGTAACGAGACCTCGTTGAAAGAGACACTTTAGTCAGCTGACAACTTTTGATACATAGTTGACCACGGTATTTCAATCTTAGACCTCATCGAGAGTTTTTACGTCTTTTGATCTCGAGGAGGACGCTTTCGGTATCATTGCCATGAATAGGCCAGGTCGCTATGCGACGGGCGGTCACTTTTTTAAGAAGTCCTCGGTGGCGAGATTCTTGTTTTTCAGCTTCCCATCGTGGCCCTTTGATAACCAAGAGCCGACCATAGGAGCTGCTGATTGGTTCAAACCAAGTCAGTAATTTCAGAAGTGGAGCGACAGCACGGACGACGAGAGTATCAAATGACCGACCTTTTTTGTTCGTATCAAGAACAACTTGTTGAGCTGGTTTGTGGTGAGTCGTTAGAGATAAACCGATCTCATCAAGGATAGACTTCAATGCTGCAATGCGTTTTGTTGAAGTATCTGATAATTCAACTGTGAGATCACTGCGCAGGATAGCGAGTATGACACCAGGCACGCCTCCTCCTGTTCCGACGTCAAGAACCAGTTCATTGGGCGCGATGTGCGGGCATATGGCAGCGGTGTCAGTAACGTCTCGCTGAACAAATTGCTGTACTTCAGTATGCCTAGTGAGATTCAGGCGATCATTCCAGGCCCATAATATTTTTGCATAGGCAGCGAGTTCAGGAATAACCTTGTCAGGTAAATCAAGACCGAGTTGCTGTATCTCGTTTCGTATTGCCTCAGCAAGGAAATTCGTTGGTTGATTATGATGTGTTTGCATGAAGGTTGGAACATCATTGAAATATGAGGTAAAGACGGATTATCAAGTGCCCCCGAATTGACTCACAAGAATCTCTTATTCCAGTGATTCAATGCATGTTGAATTTATTGAGCCGTAATTCGTCGAGCGACTGGCTGTGAGACAACAGGCTCTAAAGTCTTCCGGACCTCATTGAGTGCAGTGGCAAGTGTTGCGTCATTTTTAATGATTTGGCCAGTGGCATCTGGGCGAGCAGTTTGTTGTACCCAGAGATCTGGTGAAACACCGACTCGACTGTATGGTTGGCCGGTTGGTGAGTAAAAGTGAGCAGTGGTCAATCGCATGCCAACGCCAGCTACATCCATTGGGAAAATTCCTTGAATCGATCCTTTTCCATAGCTGCGGGATCCAATGATTTTGCCACGGCCATGGTCCCTCATCGCTCCAGCAAAAATTTCACTAGAACTTGCGGAATCACCATCAATGAGAAGGGTAAGTGGCATATGCCAGGTGCCACTGCGACTTGCAGTGTAGTTAAAATCTTCTTCAGGGCTACGACCCCGTGTCGCAACAACGAGGCCACGGTCAATAAATAAATCAGATACATCAACAGCCGCCGATAGGAGTCCACCGGGATTTCCTCGCAGATCAATAATGAGAGATCGCATTCCGGAGGCATCAAGTTGACGCATTGCGGTATCAAGGTCAGAAGCAGTTTTTTTCTGAAACGAAGTGATGTGTAGATATCCAATCCCATTCACGCGATCGAGCAACTCAATATCTTCTATGCTCGGAATTTCAACATGCTCACGTCGTACCGACATAGCTCGTGCTGGCCCAATTCCGCGTAGTACAGCGAGTGTTACACGTGATCCTTCAGGTCCTTGAAGTAGTTGTGCAGCGGCATCGACATGCATGCCAGCAATAGGTTTTCCGGCGATGCCGATCAAGTGATCACCCGCTTTGAGCCCTGAGCGTTCGGCAGGACTCCCGGAAATGACATGCACGACCAAAAGACCATCCTCAGCACTTTTTAACTCGACACCAAGGCCAACAAAGTTGCCCTCGATTTGAGCGTAGAGATCATTGAGCTGACCAGTCGTTAAGAATGCAGAATACTCATCAAGGCCACCGACAGATGCGGCAGTCATCTCAAGGAAAGTAACAGCGGGGGGAATGCCAACTACTGATTGTGCGGCACGTACAATCCAGATTGCAACTGTCTCAGCGTCGGTAAGAGTTTCAATGCTACGGCCTTCAATAATGTGTTGTACATGACGTTGGAATAATGCAATGCGATCTGGTGTCGCTTGACGTGCATGAATAGACTGAAAACGAGGATCACTAATTGCAACTTGAAGGGCTAAACAACCACGGCCGATGAGTTTGTGAAAGTCGGGGTTGGTAACGTGATGAGAATTTATGCGCCCCAAGCATTCTAAAAAAAGTTGTCGAGCTTCCCCTTCTGTGATGTGCTGTAGGGCATCTTGATAGGCTTTCTCAGCAGATCGACGGTCAAGGTCACAATGAATTTTTGCCAAATCATATCGCTGAAAAAGCTCATTAGACAGGTCACCTTTGCGGGCAGCTGTCTCACAAAGACTTACTAGCTCTGGCCATTGACCAGCAGCTTCGAGCTTTGTTGACCGAACAGCCAAATCATCAACAGAAATGTCACTCGCATTGGTGAAATTGCTTGGCTGAACGGCAAGGGCGCCACCCACCAGAATGATAAAAACGCTCTTGAGAATGGAAATCCACCATGGACGAATGAGACATCGAAGAGAGGTCACGGTCGACATGTGAGGAGGGGTGGTAGCACGCACAGGCAATCCATTTTTCTAGCCAGCATTCAGAGCGGCGGACAGCGGTCGATCCCGTGACCGCAAGAGATTATGGATCACGTTTGGAGGCTGGTCAAAAACTAGCTGAAGACAAACACGAAAACTCGGAGGTCACGAGCCCGCAGTCTCGGCCTGATTGCTGTAATCCGCATTTTCTAATCGATTTTCCCGATTATGCTGCCACGTTGGTACGATAGAAAGACATTCCATTTCCCTTGAAATACCAAATGACCACCTCCCGTGACGCAGTAGAACCGCCCGACCCTCCTCCGCAGACGTTGATTCTCCTCGATCGCGTCCGACAGGGGGACACTGCGGCTGTGAATGGACTTCTTGATAGACACAGAGCTGCGATCCGAAGGATGATCGATCAGCGCCTCGACCGGGTTGTCCGAAAACGTGTTGATGCGAGTGACATTGTTCAAGATGTTCTTGTTGAGGCAAATCGAAGATTGGGTGACTATTTAAATAACCCCACAATGCCATTTCAGTTATGGCTTCGGCATATGGCTCGAGATCGAGTTATTGATGCCCATCGACGACACAGAGTGGCAGGTACCCGTAGTCTCGATAAGGAAGTGTCGCTGGATTCACCAGTGGATGCAGATCACTCACAAACAAATCTCGCTCAGAAGATTGCGGATACAGAACTTACTCCAGCTGCAGTTGCAACATGGCATGAGCTTGAACATCGTTTTGCTAAGGCCGTAGAGAAGCTTGACGAAATAGATCGTCAGATTGTTTTGCTACGGCATTTTGAACACCTATCAACTGGGGACGTAGCAGAGGTTCTTGGGCTTACAAAGCCAGCAGCGGGTATGAGGTATATGAGAGCAATGCGACGACTCAGAGTTTTACTAGATGATGCAAACTGACTTTGGATACAAAATATCGTCAAGCATGTATGGCATGCCTAGTATCCCTTGGTAACGTGAAGATAATATTCCTTCGTATGTGTATAATGCTGTGTCAAAAATAGACAAAAACAACTCAATTGAAGAAGAGCTCTCCTCAGATGCAGAAGAGCGATTAGCAGTTCTGCTGGAAGACTTAACAACAGGGCCAGTCGATCAAGCACACGTACGGCTTGAAAAGCTCTGTCTTCAAAATACTGATTTAGCAGGACAACTCCGCGAATTATTTGCAACTGTATCTGTTACCGATGCTGTGGCAATGGAATCTACGATCATCATGCTCGATGATAGTGGAGGAGAAGTAGGTGCTAAGCAGAAAGACATTAGGCCATTCATTGGAGATGGGTTTGTGCCAGGTGTTTCTTCACTCCCAGCTCAATTTGGGGAGTATGAGCTTCTCGAGGAGATTGGCCGTGGAGGCATGGGGATTGTCTATCGCGCTGTTCAAAAAAGTCTCCAAAGAGTTGTTGCAGTAAAAATGCTTTTGCGTCGTGACCTTGCCAGTCAAGCAGATCTCACACGGTTTCGCAGTGAGGCTGAGGCGGCTGCCCAACTTGATCATCCTGGAATAGTTTCCATCTTTGAAGTTGGAGAATGTAAAGGCCACCCGTTTTACTCGATGCGATACATCGAAGGAACGACGCTGGCAAAACGATTACAAGTTGGCCCAATTCCACCTAGAGAAGGTGCACAGATATTGCTTCGTGTGGCTGAAGCTGTTCAGGCTGCACATGCTCGGGGAGTCCTTCACCGCGATCTAAAGCCGTCAAATATTCTTATCGATTTAGTAGGTAAGCCACATGTGTCTGATTTCGGTCTCGCAAAAAGACTTGAAGGAAATCAGACAATGACGCACACCGGTGCAATTCTTGGTACTCCGTGCTACATGTCGCCGGAACAGGCCGCTGGAAGTCGTGGAGACGTTGGGCCGGTGAGTGATGTATGGAGCCTTGGCGCAATCCTCTATCAAGTGCTTGTGAATAGACCGCCGTTTCAGGCATCGAGTCCGATGGATACATTACTCGCAGTGCTGGAAGTGGATCCACCACTCCCTCGCTCGATTAATCGCGAGGTCAATCGTGATCTGGAAATGATTGCCCTCAAGACGCTTCAAAAGCCACAGGATTTACGTTATGCATCAGCAGCGGACTTAGCCAATGATCTTCGCGCGTTTCTAGCAAGTGAGCCGATTGCAGCCCGCCAAGGCGGAGTTCTCGATGTTGTTTCCCGGCTTCTTCGAGAAACACACCATGCCGTTGTCTTAGAGAATTGGGGTCTCCTCTGGATGTGGCATTCGGTTGTGGTGCTCATTTTGTCAGTCATTACAGATGTACTCGCGTGGCAGGGAGTCGAAAGTCGTTGGCCTTATGTTGTGCTCTGGACTGGTGGTCTTGCCTTGTGGGCACCTATCTTTTGGGCATTGCGTCATCGAGCGGGCCCAGTTACAGCAGTTGAACGACAAGTTGCTCATATCTGGGGTGGCACAATGATCGCCAGCATGCTGCTTTTTTCGGTAGAGGAGTTGCTCGGCTTACCAGTACTGAAGCTTTCACCGGTTCTTGCATTACTGGCAGGACTGATGTTCTTTGCGAAAGCAGGAATTCTATCCGGCGTTTTTTACATACAGTCGATTTGCCTGTTTGTCACAGGCTTGGTTATGTGTGGTCTTCCTCAATTTCAGCACATACTTTTTGGGCTTGTAAGTGGCGGATGCTTTTTTATACCCGGGTTGAAATACTATCGACAATTGACTGAGTCTGAGCGATAGCCTGCTGAAACTTTTGTCTCAGCACTTGAACCAAGTGTGCACTGCGAGTCTTATCAGATCACATGCGCCTCGAATCATTTCGATACCATTCGCTTTGCTTTCTCCAAATGTTCTATCGGTAAAAGTTATTGGCACTTCTGTCATACGAGCCCCTGACCGATGTGCCCGCCACAAAAAGTCTTCAAAAAAAGCATACCCAGAGACAAGATTCGTGAGATCAATATTTGTGATGCACTGCATGCGAATCGCACGAAAACCACTTGATCCATCACGAATAGGAACACGTAGAACAACGCGTGTGAACCAGCAGACAAGCCAACTTATGACGTGTCGCTTCACTGACCAACCAACAGTATTTCCACCAGGTATCTTCCGAGATCCGATAGCGATATCAAATGGTTCTTCGTTGGTTGGCGTAAGGGCTTCGAGAAGACGTGGAAGATCAGCAGGATTATGGCTCAAGTCCCCATCGAGATGGATCACAATTTCAGCACCCCTTTGCTGTGCAAACTGAATTCCCTCCAATGTTGCTGTTCCAAGACCACGACGATCAGTACGGAGAAGAAGGTGGATGCATTCCTTTTCTTTTGCCTGCTGTGCAACAATTTTTGCCGTGCCATCAGGTGAGTTGTCATCAATGACAAGTATCTGAGCATGTGGAACAATGGCATGAATTGCTTGTAATAATTGGCTGATTACAGCGGCTTCATTGAACGTCGCTATTTGCACGACGGTTGTACCCGAAGGCCATTGAGGAGGTGTGGGGTGCGTGGCCTGCATGATATGTTGGTGAGGAATGTTGGTAACACCACAAATTCTAATATAAAAAAAAGGGAGCCGGCAAATGCCGACTCCCTTCCTGTATGAACAATAGTTTTAAAAACTAAGGTCGATCACTACCGATTGTGTCCCCACTGTTGCAAGTTGACAATGCTCGCAATGTTGCCGGGGAAATTGTGCTGGACAGAAAACCAGATGAACCATCAGCCATGGCGTATCCACTAACACCACCAGCGTGTGATGAGCTTGGCATGGCCTGCGACAACGTGCCTGGAATTGGTGAAACAGATGCTCCAGTCGCAAGACCAAAGGTCGTTGCATTCTTGTGACCTTCCCAGTAGTTTTCATTGTAGTT
>WLWE01000269.1_pt1 | contig 46933 bp, 15 predicted proteins | sample 6718301 | NCBI WGS metagenome assembly WLWE01 (sample SAMN12718691, study PRJNA515312) | sponge metagenome | isolation source: marine sponge | host: Mycale hentscheli | place: New Zealand: South Island, Marlborough, Capsize Point | collected 2003-05-01
GACGAGAATTCTAATGACTGGTCATCAAGAGGCTGGTTATAGAATAATAGTTTTAAATTAAATAAATTCTTTATATATTTGTAATTATAATTATAAAACAACGCGTCATGGCAAAAAAATCAACAAAATCAAAAGCTGCTGAAAAAAAGATCACTGCTGAGGAGTTAGAACAACTCCAAGCATTACAGCAAGCAATTGGCAATGCTGTTAATAATCTAGCTAACATTGAAATTGCAAAATATGAATTATTGCAAGATCATGGTAAAATGAAAGTAGCAATGCAAGAATTTAGTTTATCTCTACAAGAGAAATACGGAGAGGTAAATATTTCACTTGCAGACGGTACAATTTCTGAAGTTGAAAAAGCCGTAGAGCCAAAGTTAGAAGCAGTTACTGAATAATAATCAGTACAGGCTTTTCTAAATCCTATTTTACAACTGAATAGTAATTAAACTTCTTGTTTGATTACAAAAATTTACGTATATTATAATGTATACTAGTAGGTTTTATTAGTTGTAAAATAGGATTTTATGTTACCAAAGACTGAGTCTAGCACAGTACCGTGCTCAAATATATCATCAAACTGTGTTGTCTGGCAAGGTCCAGATATTCCCTGTATTGAATTATGTACTGGAGACACTATTAGTGACGTAGTTGCAGCATTAGCTCAGCAATTATGTGATTTAGTTATACCTGAACCTAATCTAGATGGTTTAGATTTATTGTGTGTTTTACCACAAGGACAGTCACAACCCGATACAGTTAAAGATATATTTCAACTAATAGTAAACTATATATGTGATGATGAAGGTGAAGGTGAATATCAATTACCTACATTAGCTTTACCACAGTGTTTATATCCAACAACTGGTGATCCAGTTACTGCATTACCATTAGATCAATATGCTTTATTACTAGCAAATAAAATTTGTGATATATTACAAGCCATTGATATTATAAATGTAACACTATCAGATCATGAAACTAGAATTACAGTTTTAGAAGATTGTGTACTACCATGTACTCCTGGCGGAGGAGACCCTGATGTTTTCTCAACTTGTATTTTACAAGATCAAACTGTTGCAGCGTCTGTTTTATTATTAGCCTTAGAAGAGGCTTTTTGTGATTTACAAGATGCTGTGGGTGCACCACCTCTTGTTAGTGCTGCAGTTAATCAAGCTGGTTGTATAACAAGTTCAGATCCTATGCTTAGCTCTGCAGGCACTTATGGTGGAGTAGCAGGGTGGACAAGTACACCAACAACTTTATCTCATGCTGTAGGAAATGCTTGGATTGTTATATGTGATATGCATCAAGCAATTAAAGATATTCAATTAAATTGTTGTCCTGGAGCTTGTGATGATGTTGTATTTGCATATACAACAACACTTGTTACTAATCAATCAGGTGTACCAAGTGGTATTGATTTTGATTTTTCGGGATCAAATGTTCCTAGTAATTTTAATGATTGTGGTGGGTCTACTACTATTGTGGTAACAGATCAAAATGGTGTAGTTGCAAATCAAACATTTACTTTTGTAAACTATGCCGGAACCAATAATATTTTAACATTTAACTTGTCAACAACATCTTTAAATCTTGCTGATGATTTAGATGTTTCTATTAGTTTCTGTATAACAGATGGCGTAGATCAATGTGATGCGGTAATTGTAGATCTAGTTGAATCTTCTGCACCATGTCCAACAGATACACAAATAGAAGCAGTTACAGATGAAGATGCATTCTTGACATTTACTAATGTATTAGGTACTTCTGCAGTATACACAGTAACCTTAACTGATTTAACTGATGGCTCAAGTAATAATGCATTTACAGTTACAGGATTGGGTGTAAATGCATCAATACATTTAACACCTTTAGATGAAAGTACATATTATTCAGTAGTATTAAGTTTCCAACTAAATGGGGTTACGCAAACATGTGGCACGTTTACATTTACTACAGAAAGTGGTATAGGTGTTCCAGTTGGTCAGTCAATAACAGCAAGTGGTGGAGCTGGTGAATATTTAATACCTGTTCAAGTTGGTACAGCAGCTGGTACATTTGAAGTACACTTCAATGCACTATCTGTTCCAGATAGAGTTCAAATATATTATAATGCTTCAAGTAATGATTACGCTAATATGGCTGTAGTTGCTGACTCTTTATATGTGGGTGATGCAGTAAGTGCTAATACTCCTCCTAATGGTGTATATCAAAATTTAGAACAATATAGTTATGTTGGAGATGGTACTGGTAATGCTACTGGTTCAGGACAACCAGGTAACAATTGGAATGTAACTCCAGTACAAGTAACTTTAACAATATCTGATTCAATAGTGTGTAATCCTACTTCTAGTAAAGCCAATACTGATCCTACAAACGGTGCTGCAAGAAATGGTGCTGCTGGAGCTCAGATTGGTGTAATGCCTGAGTGGTATAATAGTCAGACAAATTATAATAATAATAATTTAAGTACTGGCGGGTTACATGCTAATGGTAATGTATCTATATCATTTACTAAAACTGTTTCAATAAGTAGTATTATGTATATAAGAGTAGAAAGTCAAGCAGCAGGTACAGCGTGGAATATATTTGGTACTGACTTTAATTAAAGAATAAAAAATTAAGAAAATGAGTTGTAATAATCAATGTGAAAACTGCAATGGATGTCAAGACTGTAATTGTTCTTGCTCTAAGATTCCTTGTGGTTGTAAAGATGTAAGCACAACAACTCCATGTGGATATACTTTATGTACTACTGGTGTAGAACGTTGTGATGATGCGGAGTGTGCTGAATGTGTAAGTTACTGTGGTACTACATTTCAAATAGAAACTCCACAAGGTACAGTAAAGGTTGAATCAGGTGAAAGACTTGATCAAATCATACAAAAACTTGCTATGTTCTCTGCACTTGGTGTAGGAGCTTGTACAGCAGATAACGTACATCATGGCCCATATAATATTTATGCAGAAGCAATAGATACTGACAAAGTAACAATTGTTTGGGGTGGTGTATCATCATTCACTGAAAGTTTTAATGTATACTATGATACTGTAGTAGCACCAACAGGATGGACTCAAGCTAATGTAAATCCAGTAAATGCAATAGACACTCAATATGAGTTAACTGGTTTAACATCAGGTACAGAATATAAAATAAAAGTTAGTTCTTTATTCTCAGGAAACTATTGTGATTCTGTAGAAATATTGATTACAACTTTAATATAATATCAACAAGAAGTAGTGGTTTGTTGGTTTTCTACTACTAACGTTGGAGAGGGTCCCTACGGGGGCCTTCTTTTTTTATTAGATTTTTTTTATTAAATTTGGTAAACCTTTAATTATTTATTATGGATAAACTCAAGAAAAAAGTCATAGAGAGTTTAAAATGGAAAAAGCATGCTTCTATTAGTAGTGCCAGAATAGGAATTAGTGAAGAAGATTATGTAAAATTAAAAAAAGAAGTCTTACAAGAAAGAAAGACTGATAGAAAAAAACGTAGATTTTTTAGCAATGCATCTAAAAATGCAGAAGTAGCAGAAGCTATTGACCTTGACAAGGGAGAAGGAAAGATTTCAGGAACATTTGATCATGAACCTAAATCAGCTGAAGAAATAATCCAATTACTTAAAATTGATACAGATAGATGGAGATTATCTCAATACTGGAATAAACAGATGGGAGATCATTGGAGAGTATCAGCTTTAGTTTCTCAGATTAAAAATCCAGAAGAACAGTTATTTAAAGATCTTTTAGAAAATTGGGAACCTAAAACTTATAAAATCCCAACAGCAAAAATTAAAAAAGGAGATAGAGAAACTGTATGTGGTGTTATGTCACTTCAAGATATACACTTTGGTAAAGAAGGTAATGATACTATTGACAAAGACTTTGAAGATACTGTAAAGAATCTGATGCAAAGAGCCATAACATCACACTATATAGAAAAGATGTACTTTGTTATAGGAGGTGATTTAATTAACATGGACACCTTTGAGGGTACAACTACTAGTGGAACTGGTTTAGATAATTGTATGACGGCTACAGAAGCTTACGTGCAAGCTTTTGATGCAATGCATTGGGCTGTTAACTATATCAAGACATTCTGCAAAGAGCTAGTTATTGTATACGTACCTGGTAATCATGATAGATTATCATCTTTTCATTTAGTACATGCTTTATCTAAGTCAATAAAATCTAATGAGATTACATGGGATATAAACTATGAAGAAAGAAAAGTTCATGTATACGGTAACAACTTTAATGCTTTTGAGCACGGAGATAAACGTAGTAAGAACAATCCTCTAATATATGCCAGTGAGTATCCTAAGCAATGGGGTTCTACTATTAATAGAACTTTGTTTAAGGGTCACATACATACTGACAGAAGAGTAGAGTATATGACATCTAATGAAACAGCAGGTTTTATAGAAAAGACATTACCAAGTCTAGGTAAGACAGATTATTATCACTATTCAAACAAATATGTTTGTAATAGAAGATCTGGTAAACTAGAACTACAGCATCCAATAATGGGTAATATTTGTGAATTAACCTATCAAGCACTTTAAAGAACACACTTTAAACTTTTATAAGTGCTGTTTTTTTTGTAAATTAATAATGTAAACTATGATTAGTAATTTCAAAAAGCCTAATCTAAATGCTCCTAGATATAGGAGAAAAACATTAGGCCTACTGAATAAAGAAACATTTAAGGAATTTAAAGACAAGAGACCACTATACTCTAATATAGATGATAAGAAACTAAAAGATATCATAAAACTATATAACAGAGCATTGTGGGAAGGAGTCATAAAACATAGAGACGGTGTAGAGTTACCAGACTCATTAGGTTATTTGTTTATAGGAACATGCCCTCCAGCAAAGAATGTAAACATAGATTATTCAAAATCCAATGAATATGGTAAAGTGCTAAGAAATAAGAACTGGGATACGGATGGTAACATAGGTAAAATTTTTTATACAAACTGGTCAACAAAGTATAGATTTAAGAATAGAGAACTTTGGTCATTTGTTGCCTGTAGAGATTTTAAAAGAAGCGTTGCTAAAGAATATCCTCAGAACTGGACAAAATATATAAAGATGCAAAACAAGATGAAAGTTTCACATCTATATGATCCTAACTTAGAAGACACTAACAAAACACTAAAGGACTATGATGAATTTGAAACATAAACATCATGACAACTATAGGATCAGTAATATCAAGAATCAGAGGTCAAGTAAAAGCAGAGGTTCAAGATGCTTTTGTAACTGATAGATATATTTATAGCTTAATTCAAAAGTTTGCACAGCTATTAATTAGAAGACAAGACAGTGCAAATAAGTTAATGAAATTTAATGCTATATGGAAAACCTTACCTTTTATAGAATTAATTGAAGTAGATAAGGTTGAAGCTGAGTGTACAGGAATTCAATCAGGCTGTACAATTAAAAGAACAAAACACAAACTACCCAATATGCTACAAGGTTATTGGGGTCCTCTTATTAGAACTGTTAGTTCAATTGATGGTTCTAAAGAATTACAAGCAACACATCCGGGTACTTACATATCATTAACTAAGACTACTTCTTTTAAATATAATAACAAGAAGTATTTTTGGTTTTTAAATGGATACCTATACTTTCCAGATCTTGAATGGGATGCTGTTAAGTTAGAAGGTGTATTTGATGATGATATCTCAGACTGGTTGTGTGACTCAGAAGATAAATGTCAACCTAGATATTTACATGAGATAAACATACCAGAAGCTTTGTTTGCTGAAATAGAACAACAGGTGCTAGTTACTATGTCTAATGCTATAAGAATTCCACCTGAAGATTCTGATAACAAAATTAATATCCACAGATAATGGCAATTTCACATAAATATAGAACCTTTGATAGTTTGATGGAGGATGTATCTATTGACTTTTCTAGCTATGCACTAGATGGTATGATAGACCCTGCACAGCTCATTAAAGTAGCAACACGGGTAAACTATGACCTGGGTCTTAGGATACATAGAACAAAACAAATAGTTTTAGAAGTAGAACATAACAAGGCTAGATTGCCTCATGACTTTGCATATTTAAACTATGCATTTGTTTGTGGTGATTATACAATTGAACAAAAAATGCCTTCCGGTACACATGTAGAAGATGTGGCTGTAGATTATGTACCAGAACCTGGAACTACTGGACCTTGTGAAGATCCTAAATGTAATGATGTTTGTGTACTTACTAACTGTGGAGGTAATGTAGAATACAAACTTGTACAGAAAACAGGTTCATCTGAATATAGAACATACACTGCTTTTGCTCCTTTGCGTATATCTACTGTGAATGATCAAACTTGTGACTGTCCAAATATTAATGTTAGATCATCTATGATTGGAGAAATCAAAGATGGTTTTTTGAAAACCAATTTTAAGACAGGTAAAGTATATATAAATTACCAAGGAGCTATGGAAGATAGTGAAGGTAATCTTCTTGTACTTGACCACCCTTATTGTAATGAATATTATGAGTATGCTCTAAAACAAAGAATTTTAGAGAACATGATATTTGCTGGTGAGAATGTTGCAAATCAATTAAGTCTTATTGAACAAAGATTTAGAGCTGCAAGAAACAATGCATTGTCATTTATTAATACACCAGACTTTGAAGAACTAAGAAAGATGTGGGAAGTGAATAGAAAAGCACAATACCACAACTATTACAATATGTTTAAAAGCGGATCTACATTAAGATAACAAGATGGCAAAGGAAAGAAGAACATCAAACAAGGCAAGATCAACTACACCAAAGACTCAAAATACATCAACTACAGATACTAGAGTTTTTTTAAAAGGTATGGTTAAAGACAGTACTGCTTCTTTTCAACAGAAAGAAACATGGTCTCACGCCCGTAATGCTATTAACAATTCTGTAGATGGTGATCTTGGTGTCATTGGTAATGAACCAGCTAATATAAGCTGTGGTGCAGCTCCTTATGTTATTATAGGAGCTATCCATTTATATGCTGATCAGTGGGTTATTTATTCTACGGATGATGTAAACTCTGAGATTGGTAGATTTGATGATAGTAAATGTGAATACATTACTATTGTAAATGATCAGTGTCTACAGTTTAATAGAAAGAACTTAGTAGTAGGTGCAGCAAAAGAAAATTTTGATTGCACTTGGCAAGTATATTGGGATGATGGACATAATCCATCACGCACACTTAATATAGATAATGTTCCATGGAAACAGATTATTACATCAGGTAATGATCCTTGTGTGATATATGAAGATACCAATGAGCTAGATTGTGAAAAAATTAGATTAGCTCCTTTATTGGATACTCCATGTATTTCTATGACAAAAGCTGAGAGTGGTGGTCAATTAAGAAACGGATCCTACCAAGCTTTTGTTGCTTATACTGTTAATGAACAAAGAGTTACAGATTACATTGGTGTATCTAACATTCAGTCTTTGTTTGATCATGTTGGTACATCCGGTGGTGTTACAATAAATGTATCAAACTTAGATAAGCAATTTGATTATTTTGAGCTTGTATTATTATCTAATAATCAAGAGAATACTGTAGCAAAAAGAATAGGTCTATATAGTACAGAGACTTCTTTTATTGAAATTGATTATATAGATCAATCTTTAGTTACTGTTCCTTTATCACAGATACCACTTAGAACACCTGCATATGAAAAGTCAGATGCTATGTTTGTGGTTAATGACTATCTTATTAGAAAAGGTCCAACAGAACAATTTGATTTTAACTATCAACCTTTGGCAAATAAGATTAAAGCTAAATGGACAGTAGTAGAATATGACAAAGACTATTACTACAAAGGTGGTAATAAAACAGGATTTATGAGAGATGAGCAATATTCTTTCTTTATCCGTTGGATTTATAATACTGGAGAACGTTCTAGTTCATATCACATTCCAGGAAGAGCACCAAGAGCAAATGGATTTACACAGTTTCTAACTCCTGTTAATGAAACAGGAAGTGCTGCTGGTAATTTAAATGCATTGTCATCTGATGAAAAGAATTGGCAAGTATACAATACAGCAACAAAAACACAAACTTTAAATACGCCATTAGCTGATGGGGGTGTTTTAATTGCAAAAGGTGATATGGCTTATTGGGAATCAACAGAAAAGTATTCACCTATTAGACCTGACATTTGGGGTGATCTATGTGGTTTACCAATTAGACACCATAAAATGCCATCAGAAGAAACAACTTTAGAAACTCAATTAACTAACCCAAATAGTGATAAGATTAGACTACTGGGTGTTACGTTTGAAGATATTCAAGCACCTGTAGATAATGATGGTAACCTATTATTAAATATTGTAGGATATGAAATACTAAGAGGATCAAGAGAGGGTCATAGATCCATTCTTGCTAAAGGTATTTTTAGAAACATGCGTGAATATACAATTCCTGCAGGTGCTCAAAGTCTTGGTAATGATAAAGGTTTATATCCTAACTATCCTTATAATGATTTAAGATCAGATATCTTTTTCCATACCGGGAGACCAGATGCTAATGGAGAACCTACTGATGCAAGAACAGATGGGTCTGATACATTTGCACAATCATTAGTAAATTATCCTCCACTTACAGGATACAAAAAAGACTACTTTACTTTCCATTCTCCTGAACTAATGTTTAGAAGACCATTTGTTAATGCATATGAAACTAGAATATATGGAGAACTAAGTGGTGATGCCAATGGATATTTTATTCCTTCAGAAAATCACCCTAAGAATAAACTTCTTAGAAATGGCGCAGCATGGATTGCTGCTCTTATAGGTGTAGGTTATGCTATTAGCAGAATTAAAGGTAAGGAAACTTATAAAATTCAAGGGCCAAGTTCTCACATAAGTGCTCTAAAAACAGATCCACATTACTGGGCAATTGCACTTGGTAATGGTGGTGGTGGTTCTGCAAGTGTAGGTGCTGCTGGTGCAGGTGATGTTACTACAACTGGTTTTGCAGCAGCAGCAGCATCAGCAGCTGGAGGTGTAGATGCAGCATCAGTACTAGCTCAATTGGCAGCTGATGATTTAGCTTCATTAGGTTCAATTTATGTAGGTAATGCAGCTAATAAAGCTACAATGGCTCTCCAAAGAAGTGCAGCAGCAACAGCAAGTGCAATTCCTGGAGTTAGTTCTGGCTTTATGGAAAGATCTTACAGAGTTGATGATCCTTCTGGGGCACTGCCTAGTACAATGACGTTATTTTTAGGAGCATTGGTGGCAAGAACTAATATAGCAATAGGTGCTCAAGAGATAATTGATTTATTCTACAATCTAATAAAAGATCCAAGTGATTTTGCTTATAAACACAATTCACATGGTTTTTATTATGACTTTAAAAAATTACTTTCTAGTCAGAGATATAGAACTAAAAATAATAATAGCAACTATCTTGGATCAAGTTTCCAAGAATTTGAAGGTTATAAAGTAAATAATTTATTTAGACCATTAACAGTTGCTGTTGCAACAGATGATGAATTAGATGATCCAACAACTTTAGATAATTCAAGATATGCTATAGGTGGAGATTCTAATAGAGATTGGGGAGATACTTATCTTGAGATTCCAGGTACAGAAAGAAAGAAAAGCATATCTGCATTATATGGTGCTTTAAAGTTTGAATTTGAAAATCAATATGGACAGCTTGATGGTATTAAACAAGTTCAAATGAGAGGTTGTGTAGAATTAATTGATCCTGTTAGTGCTCAACAAAAATTTGATTCTCAACCTATTTTTGCAGGTGATGTATACATAAATAGATATACAGAAAAAACTATAATGCCAATTTTTGCTGATTTCTTAAATGGTCAGCCAGATGAATTTGTTTATGATTATTTACAAAATGTAAATATACCTTATCCAAGATTCTGGATGACTACAGCAAAGTTTGATACAGCAGAATTAGCTGATGAAATTATAACTCTTGGTCTTGCTAGTACTGAAAATTATATACCTAATGATTTATTCTATTTAGATAGAGGACCTTCTAGTATTAAAAGTGGATTAGGTGCAATATTTAATATGGGGAGTGATCCTAATAAAGTATTTGCAATGACTACTGCATATATGTATACTCATATAAATGGTATACAAGATTTTTATGTTGAGTCAGAATATAACCTTGCACATAGAGACTGGGAAGATAATTCTTCTAAACGCCACTATGATTCAAATGTATTTACGGGTGTTAATGAATTATTTCATGCAGATCATATTAAGGATGGTAACTTCTATAAATATGACTTGTCACTAAGCGTATCTAAATTTGTGACACAAGTCACTTCTTTTGGTAATATTCAACCAAGAGATTATGATCCATATGTTGCAGAGAACTGTTACCAATATTATCCAAAAAGATTGCTTTACTCTTTAAGAGCACAAGAAGAATCTAAGAAAGACTTCTGGAGAGTATTCTTACCAAATAACTATAAAGATTTTAAGACTAAGGTTAATGTAATTAAACCTATTAGCAAAAGTGGTGCTATTATATTCTTTCCTTATCAGTCTCCTGTTATGTTCCAAGGTGTTGATCAATTAGAAACAGACTTAGGAACTAAGGTTACAATAGGTGATGGTGGATTATTTAATCAACCTTTGCAGAATATTGTAAACTCTGATTTATCAAATGAGTATGGTTCATCAGAAAGTATGAGGGGTGTAATTAATACTCCAGTTGGTGTGTTCTATATATCACAAGCACAAGGTAAGATATTCAACTACACAGGTAAGTTAGATAATATTGCTAATAAGGGAATGAAACAATGGTTTAATAAATACTTACCATCTGTTCTTATAAGACAATTCCCAGCATTAGAGCAAAGTCCTTTATCAGATAACCCAGTTATTGGTATTGGATGTCAAGCTATATATGATCCTAATTATGATATAGTATACTTTACAAAGAAAGACTTTAAGTTAAAGAATCAGTATGCTAGTTGTGTTGATGGAAGAACGTCTAGAGAAAACGTACCACAAGAATGTGTAGTATTTGAAAATGATCAATTTATTTTCAAACCATTAAATGGGGCAGAAATACCAATTGATATAGGTGATCCTGTATTCTTTGAAGATGCATCATGGACAGTATCATATGATCCTAAAACAGGATCTTGGATTTCATTCCATGACTGGCATCCTGAACTTGTAATGCCTAGCATTAATCATTTCTTTACTACTAAAACAAACCCAGATGTTAATGCTACAGATAGAGGAGGTATATGGAGACATAATGCAACATGTCAGTTATATGCCAACTACTATGGTGAAGACTATCCATGGGAACTAGAGATTATAGAAAACACTGGTCAAAATGTAATGACTCTTAGAAGTATTGAATATCAACTAGAGTCTTATATATACACTGGTGATTTGCTAAATGGTTGTGGTGATGATAGATTCCATGATCTAGATTACAACTTTGATCAAGCTATTATTTATAACTCAGAGCAAGTATCTGGTTTATTGAAACTAGATCCACATCCAAAAGAAGATCCTTATGCAATGATCCAATACCCTCAAGTAGGATTTAATGATATCAGAATCTTATATTCTAAAGAAGAACAGAAGTTTAGATTTAACCAGTTCTATGATATTACTAATGACAGAGGTGAGTTTACAGCTGCTCAACAAAGTATTTTTAATACAGAAGTAAATGGGTATATTAGAAATCTAAACATACTTAATCTTAACTATAATAAAGAAGAGATTCAGCACAAGAAGTTTAGACACTACTACAATAAAGTTATTCTAAGAAGAATGAGATCCGGTAATAGAAAGATGTTAATGAAGCTTGCAAATACCAAGTTAAACCTATCATATAGATAATGCAAAAGAAATTTGAACACAAAGAAAGTAGAGGGTTACCTGGTGGACCTAATGAAATGTTTACTTATGTAACTGGTGTATTTGATATATATCAAGCACCATCTAACATAGAAGGTCAAGGCATGTTTGCTGGTAAGTCTTTTAAGAAAGGTGATCTTATAGGTTTAGCACATAGCAATGGTCAACCAGTATCTGAGCTTGGTAGAATGCACAATCATGATGAGAACTCTCCAACTATGATTAGTAAGAAGAGTGGTGGTGATAGATTTGTATTTGCAGCTAAAGACTTACAACCGGGAGATGAGCTTACTACTAACTATAGAATGCAACCTGAGTTAGAGCAACCAGAGGATTTTCAATATGGTGGTCAACTTGGACTAGATCCTGAAATGCTTTATAAAAATAAATATAATACAGAGCTAACAGCTTCAGAAAAAAAAGAATTTGATAAATGGGTTGCTGAAGAATCTAAACGTCAAGGGAGAGATATCCTAATGGATATGGGTGCATATGATATACAAGGATTCTGGAAGGCTGGTGATCACAAAAGAATGGATCAGGATAATCATGGTACTGATGCTTGGAAGAAACCTAATCATCCCACATTTAGTAATCAATCAAACTATCATGGTGTTGATGGATTCTATGGTGGTAACTGGAAAAAAGATGGGGGGTACCAACCATCTAAGCAGACCTTGCAAATGTATGATCCTAATTACTATGAGTGGATGTTTGGTACAGAACCTAATAGGCCTGAGTATCTTGACATGAGTAGATATGAGTCTGGTATTAATTTACCAACTCCTTTGTATTACCAAGAAGGTGGTAAAACTCCTTCTGCCACATCTAACATATATCCAGTAAACGCCCAGGGTATTCCTATGGATACATTAGATGAGGTTACTGTTACTGGTGACAGGTTTAAAGAAAAATGGTGGAGTCCTGCAAATCTTGGAACATTTGGATTAATGAATGAAGCTAAGAGAAGATTAACAAAGAATATAAATCCTTTTGGATATGATGGATTAAATAAAATTACTGATGCTTTATTCTATCCAAATAAAAAAATAGATTTATTTGGTGAGGAAGAAAAATATCCAGACCTAGCAGGAAAAACTGAGGCTGAGCTAAAAAGAGAAAGAATACAACGACAAAATTCTAGATATGGTACTAGTAGTCCTTTATTGGAAAGACAGCAATTATTTCAATATATGATGGGACAAGATGCTTCTCAATATGATGGAGTACCTCTTAGTGGAGAAGGGTATGGTTTGAGAACATCTAAATATAAGCCAACAAAAGCAAGTGATCCGAATGCACATTATTTTAGTTCTCCAGCAACCGAGCAGGAAATAAAAAATGAAATACAGGAAATAGCTAATAATCCTAAAGAAAACATTTTTGTTGGTTTGAGTGATTATACTAAAGGATCTGTCCTTGGTAGATATAATCTTACAAAAGGAGAAGATGATAAAGGAAAATATGTATCATATTATGATATTTGGGACTTAGATCCATTTAAGAATGGTAGTTTAGATTATATGTATACTATACCGTCAGAAATTCCTTTAATTGGAGACATGGAAGTTAGTCAAAATACATTACACAATCTAAGTAATAAATTTCAACAGTTAGGAAATGTAAACCCAGCAGAACTATATGGTAGAGTATATTACACAGAAAATCCAGATGGGACTGTTGATGTTTTAGATGAGAAAAAATACGGAGGTGGTGCACTAGATAAGTATCAGACAAAAGGGGAAACTCCTTTAACAAGAGATGAGATTTTTAACATTCCTAGAAGCGTTAGATATGAAGATGGTAATATGGTTCTTCAAGACAAACCTATCTGGGATGGTATGCTTGATGAAGTTACTATTACTCCTACAACATCATCTGAAATTGCATGGCAAGAAAATAGAGCTGATCAAGCTACTGGAGGTTTAGATCCTATATATCCTGTTTTTGAATTACTAAGTATGGGAACTGGAACTGCTTATAGAAGTGGTGCTGGGGCTTTAGCAAGAAATACAGGTAAAAAGCAAACCATGAAACTTGCTGACCATTTTATTCCTATACATAATAAGGGTGCAAAAGCGTATGCTAAAAGCATGAAAGCACCTCCAGGTGCTAATATGAATATAGCAGATGATGTATGGAGTGGTGGTTCATTATACGGTAAAGGTGATGCATTTCAAAGACAAGAAGCTTTAGATAGAATTGCTAATTTTCAAAAAGATTTATCACCTGTACCATTTACCCATGCACATGGAACTGGAGCAAACGCACTAGAAGGAATTTTTAAAAATAAAGGCTTGCGTCCTTCTTCAGAGCTACAGAAATCTGGTGATCTCCTTACAGGAGAGATGTTAAGGAAACAATCAGCAGCTCCTCACTTTTTTAAATCTGGTCAGTCTACTGTTTCAACAGCTTCTATTGGTAATCCCCGTGCAGCAGCTCAATATGCTTTAGACTATGGCAAAGGTGCGGGTAACTACCCGGTAGTATTTGGTATTAATCCAAGAGTAGGAGCTCAGTCTAGAATGAGTATACCTTTTAATTCTACTGTACAAGGTGAAACATTATTTAGAAATGGAATTGGTTTTGATGAGATCAGTAACATATTTGTACCCGATGCACAAAAAGCTGCATTTATACAAAAGTATGGTGATCAACTGGGCAATATTAAATTAGGTTCTTTCGATGATTATGTAAACCAAGCAAAAGCTTTATCAGGAAGAAGAAAGATTACCGGTGCTGAAGATTACTTATATGAAAAAGGAGGATCATTACCAAAAGCTCAGCTTGGTGGTATGTTTATTGGTGGGCCTGGTTTAACTATACCAATTTCTCAAGCAGTAGGTGCTCCAGGTAGCAATCTTTTTTCTGGATTTCCAGTCCCAAATCAAGGATTAAGAACTGTAGCTCCAACTGATAATATAAGTACAGATGGAGGTTTTGATGCATATAAAGAACGTGTAGTGAATGCAGAAAATCAAACAAATCTAGATAAAGCATATAATTTTGCAACACAATGGATGTCAAGTCCAAGATATAAAGAAATGTTAAACAAGTCTGGTGGAACAGATTGGTGGACTACTTCATATGATATAGCAGAAGAAAGAATAAATAATTTAAATAAGATTCAATCAGCTCCATTATATATTGAAGATGATCCAAATCAAAAATTTTCACAAGATCAATTATTAGGTCTAAACGGTTATTCAGACAATTCAGATGGTAGTGTTTATGTTCAGCCATTTTATGGAGCGAAAAAGAATGGTACATTATATGATCATGAAATATCACACAGCATTGATAGACCTATAGATAATAGTTTACCAAAAGATTTTGTAAAATATTGGGGTAGAGGTATGGGTTTTGAACCTAGGTTAATACCAGATAGTGATGTTAATCTAATAACTAATCTTGTAGATCATAGCATTCCGCAAGAATATAGTATTTCAACATGGGATCAATATGGTGATACACCAGAAGAAGGTACTAGAAATTATTTTGCTAAGCCTACAGAAGTAAGAGCTAGACTTAATGAGATAAGAAGAAAATTGAATGATAAAGGTGTAGATGTATTTAATAATGAAATTACACCTAGTGACTTTGATAAAGTAATAAAGAATCAGGCAGTAGAAGATCTTAGAGGTGTTTATTCTGATGAAGATATTTTAAGGTTATTAAATACAATATCATCTGTTAATGATAATGCAGGTGCTATGCCTTATGCTCAAAAAGGTGGAGAAGCACCTAATGGTAGTAATCTATATCCAGTAAACGCTGAAGGTATTCCCATGGATATGTTAGATGAAATTGTAGTTAAGCCATCAAAATTTCAAACTTGGTTCAATAAATTTAGAAATCTACAAGAGGATTATCCTATAATAGAACATTTTACTAATCCTTTTATAGCTGTAGATAATGCACTACAAGTATCTCAAATCCCTTCTAATTTTGTAAGAGAAAGTATAGAAGGAATAGAAGGAAAAGGAGATGGTGAATTTAATTGGGGTAATATTGTACCTGATATAGGAGGAACTACAATACTAGATGACACAGAAGCACAAGTACCTATATCACGGATATTAGGTGTAGAAGATCCTAAAGCTGCAGTTGGTGTTGATATACTAACAGATCCGTTAACTTATGTTGGTGGAGCAGGTATTGGTAAAAATATTCTTCAAAAGGTTGGCAGAAGAGTTGCCCCAAAAATAATAAAACCTATAACTACTATTGGAAAACTAGATAACTTACCTCAGTATGTAAAAGATGTTCCTGTAGGTAATAGTGACCTTATAATGACTCACGCCATGCCTGGATTAGTTCCAAAAATGAAAGGTACAAAAGATGGTGTATTAATAGCACACGCTATTGGACCAAGAAATAATCATATGACTTTAAAAAAGTTTTTAGATGCTGCAACTGGTCAAGATTATTATTCATTTACAGAAAGTTTTATTGATAATCCTATGTTAGCGGGCAGGGCTTTTAAAATGGCAGAAGATTTAGTCCCTAAAGGATCTATATTAAAACAAGCACCTAATGGTACTTTAAGTCAAGATTCTTTTAATTTGATGACTAGAAGGTTGGGTGACACTAGACGATTTAGAGATCTTACCAATTATGATGCTGATTATATTAATTTGAATGAGTTTGCCAAAGGAAGAAATAGACTTGGACGAGATGCATTTACTTTTTCACAAAGTGATCTTAATGCATTAAATGCTCAGTACATGGATATATTTAATAACTTAGGTATATCTGAATTTAGAGGGTTGGGTTCTAGACAAGTACCTGTTATGAATCTTGGAAATAAAGGGTACAATATGTTTGAGATACCTGGACTCCAGAATATAACAGATCCAAGAGCTTTGGAAAAATACTATAATGTTAGTGTTCCTAATATTACTTTACAGAAACTATATCAAAAGGGTGGTGAAAAGACATCATGGCTTGATTATGGTAATCCTTTTAATTGGGGTGTTTACACATATGATGATGCTGGAACATTTGGTGAAGCATTTGCAAAAGCTAGAGAAGAAGGTCAAGATCAGTTCATGTACTATGGTGACAGATATACAACAGAATTAGCACCAACTCCTGAAGTTAAAGAAGAACCAAAAGAAGATAAGTTATTTTATAATAAAGATATTCTAAAAGGATTATCAGAAGAACAAGTAGCAAGAAGACAGTCCTTATTAAACGCAGCTAATACAGTAGCATCTACACAAGGGGATAATGATAACCTTAGAAGACTTCTTGTCATGAGTGCTGTAATGGAAAACACATTAGGTGCTAATCCAAAAGCATATGGTAGAGATTATACTAGAAGTCCAATGTCTATTGATGATATAGCGTATGATGATCTATTTAACATAAGAGAAGGTGCTACAGATTACACAGCTCAACAGAAAAAAAATGCAGCATGGTTAGAAGGTTTGGGTATTAATACTTCTGATGTTGATTCTTTATTAAAAGCTGATGACCCTATGGCTTCTATGGCAGTAGCAAGACTTGTATATGGTAGAGTAACGGAAGCTTTACCATCAGGAGATGATCCAGATGCTTTGTACAATTATTATTTAGAACACTACAATAAAGGTGGTCTAGATAAATACGGAGGTCCAGAAGCTCACCGTAAGAAGTTTAATGATTATTATGATCAAATTTATAGAGAATTTGGTGGTGAAACAGATGAGCTTAAAATATACAAAGACTACGTGTATGGAGTATATGATGGAACTGAAATGCAAAGCAAAGCAGAAAAGATATATGATAAACTTAATAGAGTTTATTATAAAGAAGCAAAACAATCAGGTACAACTGTACCAAATTATATATTAAGTAAGGTTATGAAACAATCTGATAATTAGGGATTCTCCTTAATTATTTGTATATTATTAATGTAATATGGCTACGAAGAATTTAAATAAAAAAGGTTTATATCAGGAAGGGGGAATGGTTCCTAAAGATTCTCTTAACCCTGCTATTGATGAACTTGCAAAAGTTGTAAGAGCAAGAGTAGATCAAGGAGAACCTGCAGAACAAGTATTATATTCTTTTCTACAAGAAGGGATTCCTCAAGAACAACTTGCATTAGCCTTTGAGACAATAGGTTATGATCCAAGTTCTTTTGGTAGTTTAATGCAGAGTGTTGAGACAATGGTAAATCAACAACAACAATCCGCTCAAGATCCACAGATGGCTCAACAGCAATTAATGGAAGAGCTTAATAAAGTTGAAGAAGATGTACCAGAAGCTCAATACGGTTTTGAAACTACATCATATGCTACCGGTAGACCAACTCCTTTATACTTACCACCTATTCCTAAAAGAGGAAATCTACTAGGTGCTGGGCTTTTATTTGCAGATGCACTTGAGCAATTTAGTAGCAAAGAAGATAGAGATGGTGATGGATTGATGGATGGTACCTTTAGAGACATGGGTGCTAAAAAAGCCAGATATAAAGGAATGCAGAATCTTAATAAAACATTTGATGTTAATTATGGAGATTTAGATCCTTCTAACTATGTGGTTAACTTTAATGATTTTGCTGAAGGTAGAGTTAGAACTAAAGATCAATATGCAGAGGATCTACAAAACTATTCTAAGATAGATTTTGATGCAGAAAAAAATAAGTACACTGGAATGCTAGCTTCTAATGATTTGGAATCTAGAATGATTGGTAATAAACAATTTGGTGATGCTATTTCTCTTCAAAACTTTATGCAAAATGTTGGTGAGTTATCTCAGGATGAAGTTGACATGATGGTTAATGCAAGAAGAAACTATGATAAAGGAAGAGGTCTTGGGTTAGATAAGACTAGCTATATAGAAGATGGCAAAACTAAAGAAGAGATAGAAAGACTTAGAAGTGGTTATAGAGATATTATGCTTGGTAATCAAAGAATGACATCCGCTCCGTTTGTTTCTATGCCAACAGGATCTTTTCCATTAGGACAAATGCAATTAGGTGGTCAAGCATTAGGTAATTTATTTACAGATCAATTGAGTAATCCTGATGCTTTCCAGAATATGATAATGGATCAAGCAACTACAGACTATGCTAGAGATACACAAATAGTAAAAGATGCTCAGCTTCAGGAAGAGAACCCAGAATTAGGTTCTACACCTTTTCAGCAACAAACTCAAGAAGCTATGACTACTACACCTGTATTTGATGAGAGTGTATTAGATGTATCAGATTCTACATTAACTGAACCAACTGTAAAAAGAAAAAGAGAACTTAAGAATGTACCTAAACAAATTAAAACTTTTATAGAAAGTGATCCTACGGTACAAGCGTTTGCTGATGTTTCAAACTTTGCAGTGATGGGTGCTAATCTTGCAAATGAATATTTTCAAGAAAAAGAGTTTAGAGATTATAAAAATAAATTAAGAAATACTACAGTAGCAGATAAAATGTACACCACTGTAGAAGATCCATCTAATAAAAGAGGAACATTTGATATAAATACAGGACTTGCTGAGCCTGACAATCTTGTTGATTACTATGCTCAAGCAATGTATGGTAGAGAAATGTACAAAAAAGGTGGTGAGTTTGAACCACACATGATGTATAACCCTGAAACAGGGGAACGCTTTATGGCTAATAAAATGCAAGACCATTTAGAAATGAAAGAAATGGGTTACTTGCATAAAGATGAAATGCGTGCAGGTGGTGAATTAGAAGTAGATAATGACACTCTTGCTGCATTAATAGCTGCTGGAGCAGATATAGAAATGTTATAATTATGGCAAAGATTAGATTAAAAAAATTACCTGATGGCTTTGAAGTCAGAGATGGTAAAGTTGTAAAGAAGATGCAGCAGGGTGGTATGATGACTGGTGATCAGTTTAACTACGGCCTTAATACATCTCCATATAATTTAGGCAATGATCAATTTAATAATAGCAGTGACAAGAGTGTAAGATATTCATTGTCATCTGTACCAAGAGAAGTTGCTAATATAGAAGCAGAGGGTGGAGAGACTGTTCTAACTGATTTAAATAATGATGGTCAATTTGGCCTATATAACATTACTGGCCCAAGACATAGTCAAGGTGGTGTACCTATGTACTTACCAGAACAGTCATTTGTATTTTCTGATACAGGCAAAATGAAGTTCAATAGACAAGAACTTGCAGAATTTGGCATTGAATCAAGAAAGAAAATGACTCCAGCACAAGTATCTAAGAAGTATCAACTAAATGAATTTATTGGTGCTATGGAAGATCAAGATGCTGATCTTATTAAAGTTAAGAGTGCAGAGCTTATGTTAGATAAAAACCTAATGGGATTATCTAAACTTGCCTTTGGTCAAGAACAAAAGAAAAAATTTGCTGACGGTGTGCCTTTAGCTTCACACCCATACCTTGTATCAATGGGTATTAATCCTGTTGAGTTTACACAGAAGGTAGAAAACATTACAGCACAACAAGCTGCTCAAAGAATGTTTGAAACATTACCATATAATCAACAAGCTCAGGTAATGGCTTTAAGACAGATGATGGAACAAGCTGGTCAAATGCCACAACAACCTATGGCTGCTTATGGTATGGAGTTACCAAAAGCTGAAGATGGTGTTGAATATTACAAAATGGCAGATGGTAGATATGGTTTACCATATACACAAGATGCTCAAGAGGGTGTTTACTATTTTGATCCAACAACTGGTAAAGCATATCAATTTACCAATGGTAAATATAAAGTAATAGGAACTCACACTGTAGATGACCAGGGTAATCCTGCAGGAGATATTACCCCATATAATAATCCGCATGAAGGTACTGAAATTCAGGCAAGGATGGAGAAAAATGGTTGGGTGTGGAATAATGAAACACAGACATATGTTGGAGGGGGCACTGCTCTTGATCCTAACGTTCCTGCTGAAACTTCTTTTACTGAATCTGGAAACTCTGGAAGTTCTGGTAATAATACTAACAACAATAATAATACTTCTACTACACCTCCAGTTACAACTTCTTCTACAACTTCTCCTTCAAGAGGACGTGGTGGTACAACACTTGATGTTTCAGGTGTTCAAGGTGGTAGATCTTTAGGTGATAATTATAAACAATATCAAGAACTAGAAAGATTATTTACTTCTGGTGATGATATGTGGACTCAAACTGTTGATAGAGCCTATGAGGCTTTTGCAGCTAATGCTAAAGCGCAAGGTGTTACTAATATTCCTAGTAGAGATGATATGCTTAATAAATTCTTAGCATATCAGAAAAACAACTATATGATTGCAGATCTAATGCCAGATGATTTTAGATATGCAAAAGAACTAGACAGAGGTAGTGGTGGTAGAAAGAATAAAAATACTCAAGCATTATTTAATAAGGCAAAAGAATTATATCCTGACATTTATGAAGGTTATACCATTGATGATAATGATACAAAATTAAATCAGTTATTCTTCCAAGCTGTTACTATAGCAGATAAGGATAATGCTGAACCTTACCTATCATATACAGCTACCGGACCTGATCAAAAAACAAACTGGGCTGATAACAGAACTGTTTCTAAAGCAGAAGGATTTTATGGTAATAACACACTGAATCAATTCTTACAGGTTAAAGAACCAATAACACCTGAACCGCCAGAAAAAACTCCAGGTCCTGAACCAGGCCGTACACCAGACCCATATACACCAGAAGATGGTCAATTCTGGATGCAAGATATGTTAAAGATGGGTGCTCTTGCAATGAGAGACAGAGATATGTTCTTACCATATCAACCTGGTGTTGAGATTCCTCAATCAGGTTATGTACTTGAAGAACCTACAAGACAACTTGCTGATGTTAATGAGCAGTTTAATATTGCAGCTCAAGCTTTAGGTTCATTTACTGGCCCTCAGTCTTTAAGTGCTAGAATGGCTAAAGCACAAGGTGATAGCCTTAGAGCTAATGCAAATACCTTTGCTCAAGTACACGGTAGAAATGTTGGTACAGTGAACAGAGGTAAACAATTAGATGCACAATTTAGAGCAGGAGCTCAAAAAGAACAAAGAGACAGAAACGTTAAGTTATATGATGATACTCAACTAACTCTTCAAAACTACATGGATGAGAAGAACTTAGACAGAGAGCAAATGGCTGACTTACAAGCTAATGCATATACCAATATGGCTAATACTTATAACTTAAATACATTATATCCATACTTTAATATTGATCCTACCACTGGTGGTATGATTGGTTTAACTGGTGATTTACCAGCATTAGCTGCAAACAAACAAGCAGCCAATCAATTAAGTCAAATGGAGCAAATGGAACAAGCAGCTCTTGAAATGCAAGGTAGAGGTCTTGATGCTTCTAGCATAAATAAAATATTAGATTTGCAATATGGATCTAAGTCTGGTTCTATGTCAATGGAAGGCGTTGATCCTAATGCAGATGTAATGAGAATGGTTAGAGAATCTGGTATGCCAATGGGGTATGGTAAAAAAGGTAAAGAGATCAAGAAGTATATTGTCCCCTTCTATACGGGAAAGGTTGGTTATTAAACTAAATAAGTGTATAGAAAAAGTTTTAAAAACTTAAAAAATTTTAGTAAATTAGATTATGGCAACTTACGTACCAGGAAGTCAAATATACGCAAGGGAAACCCAACCTTTTACACCGGATTATAAATTCTTATCCAATGTATTAGATGTTAGGCAAGACCGTTATGATACAAATTACAAACAATTAAGTGATTTGTATGGTAGAGTTGTATATGCAGACCTATCAAGACAAGATACTACTGAGATGAGAGATCAGTATTCAAACCAACTTGCTCCAAAAATTCAACAAATTTCTGGTATGGATCTTTCCTTGCGTCAAAATGTTGATGCAGCACAAGGTCTATTTAAACCATTCTATGAAGATAATCTTATTGTAAAAGATCTTGTTTACACAAAACAGTTTAAGAAGAATATACAATTAGCACAGGCTTATAAAGACTCAGATAATTTAGATCAAAGAAAGAAATACTGGGGTACAGGTATGCAGTATTTGAACTATCAAATGCAGGATTTTAAAACTGCTGATAGAAATGGTGCTTTAAAACAAGCACTACCTACCTATGTAGAGAATGTAGATCTTATGGCTATGTCAACAAAGCTTCTTGAAGAAGCAGGTTTTAAAGATGTAAAGATTGATATCCCATCTGATGACGGGGCTTGGATTATTACTGAAAAGAATGGACAACAGCAAGTGCCTGGTGCATATAACTATTTACAGAAAACACTTTTGGAAGATCCAAGAGTGATTGATGCATATAGAGCTAGTGGTTACGTACAATCAAGAAGTTTTGCTGAAGCGGGTGTAGAGTCAGGACAGTATGCAAATATAGGAGAAGGTCAGAATGCATGGGCACGTCAAACACTACAAGACTTAGCACAAAGAAATGCTACAGCAAATCAAATTCTTAAACGTCAGTTTGAAGGTGCTTTAGATACAAAAGAAAACTGGGAGGCTTATGAGAAAGAAGAAGGTATAGTACCAGGCAGTGATGAAGCTAAAGCAATGATGGATGCACTAGAACACTATGATAAGTTAAATGGTGCATTACAAAGAAATGAAGAGGATATGCAAAGATTAGATAATACATCTTTGGATGATGATCTTTTATCAAAGGCATATAACCTTCTTATGAGTTACAATATTAGTAGTGATATACTTGGTGCTGCTCAAGCATATAGTATGCGTGATTATGAAAGAACTCTAGAAGCTAATCCATATAAGAAGATGGAGATTGAGCATATATATGATATGGCGGAAATCAATCAACGTCATCTTAATAAAATGAAAGAGATTGAGTATAAATCTAAAATAGATCCATCAACTAAAGAAGCTGCTGTTGCTAATTTAGTTGATATGATTTGGGGAGAAAATGCTCCATTAGATGGTCAGTCAACTCAGTTTGAGGACGTAGAAGATCCAATAACAAGAAATGCACAAGATGCTGCAAACTTTGCAAATAAAACTCTAGAAGAGCAAGTTGCTTTTATTACAGAGATGGATAAATTATCTAAGACAGGTAAGAGTATCCAAGGTGTTGATCTTAATAGAATGACTATAAAGCTTGGAGATGGTACAGACTATACTGGAAGCTATGATCAAGTAAGAGCACAATTATTACAAAAAGATGAAAATGGGAATCTTACTAATGGTTCAGCTATTTCAAAATTATATAAAGATTCTAAATTAAAATTAGAGTCATTACCAGAAACTAATCCTAAAGCAAGTGAGCTTCCAGCATATATAGCTTTAACAGGTGCTCAAGAAAACATTAGAGAACGTGAGAGTGCATCTATGAATTATGAAGAAACTTATAATCAAGTTCTTTTTGATAATATGCAAAGACTTAAAACAATTGATGCTGTAGGTATTAAAGGTGAGATTAATAATGGTGTTCCTTCAATAGTTACAATTGATCATCCAGCTGTTCTTTCTGGAGAGGTTGATGCGGTCAGCAGAGCTGCTGGTCCAAACCAACCAAGATTATTAAGTAGAACAGAGTTTCAAGATGCCTATGTAAGTAGAGTTAAGAAGAATAAAATCTTAGGTCTAGATGATGATGCCTACACAAGACTAGAAAAAAGATATGATGTAAGCACAAGTATGACTAAAGGAGCTACTGGGTATGGTCATACCTATAAATGGGTTAGAGTTTTTCAGGAAGATGATGCAAGAAAAGAAGCTGGTAGACTATATGATGATCAATACGCAGCTTTAGGAGGTTCACTTAATGAAACTGTTAATACCGCAATGGCTGGTGGTCAAAGAGCCACTCAACCTTTTTCTGCGGATGCATATTTTAGAGGTATTCCTTTAGATCAAATGAATGCATCTGAGTTGTATACTTATAGAGGTTATGAAGAAACATTTAATGTAGAAAAGTTAGATGATCCTGATGCAGTTAGTATGCTTATGAATTTAGTTAAGCAACACAATGAAACAACAGACAAGATTATGGTAGCTACAGGAACTAGTAGTGCTGAAGAAATAAAAGCAGAGAATGATGCAGATGCAGCATATATCTTTGAGCAAACTATGTTAGATACAAAAAGAGCTATGTTAACTCCAGATAAAGCAAGTTCAAAGAATTTACTTTATGACATTACATATAATCCTGTTAAGACTGTTGATGGTGAATCATATGCTTCTTATACCTTAAAATTAACTAGAGATCAGGTTAAACAATTTGCAGATGCTCCTGATAAAAACACAGGTAAGATTACTGCAGAAATCAGCACAAGTGACATTGATAAATATTCTGAAATTACAATGCTTGTACCTATGGATCAAGATATGAATCCAAGAGCAGCCGGCAATTATAATTTTTCTCCTATTGACTTCCAAATAAATATGAGTGATAAAAAGGTTTATAATTATAATCTTTTATCAAATAAAGCAGGTTCTTTTAAAATATTTAATGATGGTGGCTTATATTACGTGGCCATGGAAATGATGAAAGTAAATCCTGAAACAGGTTTATTTGAAACTGCTGGTATACAGAGTCCTACTGTAATTCTAAATGATGAAGGACAACCTGTTACTAAAGCCAATATTGATAGATACGCCGCACACTATAGAAGAACCATGGAGGAAATACATAAACAGAATATAGAGCAGCACAAAGCTTGGAAGAAAAAAAACGGTATTAAAAAATGAGCATTGACAAAAAAGTAGCCAACACTCAAGAGTCAAACATACAAACTGAACCATTTTACAACCCAAATGGTTTTGAGTTTACACCGGTAGAAGAAATGTTTGATAAAGACTTTGACGTAGAAAGCGTTCAAGGTATGGATGAGTACATGAAAGAATTGAATGCCATTGCACCTGTTGTCAATGATATTACTAAGTCTTTGTATTTAGCAAATGTTCCAAACAATATGCCTCAAAACTCAACTAAAAATTTTAGTTCTTTTGAGGGTTTTTCAAAAGTATTTAATAGTCCTAATCCTTTTTTATCAGGGCAGCCAGAAAATATTCAAATACAAGATCCAATTATATCTGGTGCTAAAGCATCTGGTTATGATAGGTTATCAATACATCCTGACTTTAATAAATTAGGATGGAATCCTGCTAGAGATAATGAAGCATATTATAACGCTAATACATCAGGATGGTCAGATTTTCAAAGAGCTTGGGGTCCTTGGGCAGATAGTGTAGCCACTGGTTTTATGTCTAGTTATAGAGCCATTGCGGATTTATTTGGTGGTGATAGTTATTTTAAAACTGGTGATTACCAATCTGCAATTGAGTTTGCTGAAGCAAATAGATTAGGTTCAAGCACAAGAGGTGGTTTATCAGGATTTGGAACTAATCTTTTTCTTCAGTCTGGTTATACTGTTGGTATTATTGGTAGTATTGCTGCTGAAGAACTTGCACTAGCAGCAGCTACTGCAGCTACTGGCGGTGGAGCTAGTGGTGGTTTTCTAGCACGAACTATCTATAATTTTGGTAGGGGTATGAAAGCTATGGGTAATATGTTTGACGTTAGAAGAGCAGTTAAAACTAGTTCATCAATTCTTGATGGACTAAGAACTGCAGCTAACGCAAAAGATTTTTGGACTGCAGCTAGGACTGCTGGAGTAGGTACAGCAAAATTTGCTGGAAATATTTTTACACCAGAGTTAAGAGCAACATTAAAAGCTTTTAAAACAGGTGAAAATACAATTCAAGGTTTAGAAGTATTAGCTAAAGGTGCTACATATGGTGCTTTCTATAGAGATCTTAGAGCTATTAACATGGCTATGAGTGAAGCTAAAATGGAAGGTGGTTTAGTTTATTCTGATGTATACGCTGAACATCTTGCTAAAAATAATGGAGAAGTAGCCACAATAGAAGATTTAGAAGAAATTAATAAAGCTGCATTAGATGCTGCATCAACTACAATTTTATTAAATGCACCCTTTATTTATGCAACAAATAAACTTGTTCTTGGTACAGCACTGTCTGGTTTTTCTCCCACATTAAGAAGAATCTTTAATCAGAGTTTACCTGGATTTGCAAAGAACTTTATAAAGAGTAAACCAGTAAGAGATGCTGCTACGGGTAAAGCAGCTAGAGATATATTTAAAAATGTTGGTGCTAAATCAGCATTAGGTAAACTCACCGGATTCAAAAAACTTAGAGCCGTAGGCATTGGTAAAGGAACAGCTCATAACTTATTAAGATATTCTGCTGCTTCTATTGGTGAAGGTGTACAAGAAGTTTACCAAGAGGGTGTTACTGTAGGTGTGGTAGATTACTACACTAAATTATTAGACAATCCTCAAGCTAATCAAACAGACCTTATGTATGAGTCCATTAGAAGTGGACTAAAGAGTCAGATGTCTGCACAAGGAGCAGAAGTATTTATGTCTGGTTTTTTAATGGGTGGTTTAGTACAAGGACCACAAAAAGTTTTGTTTGAAACTATTCCTGAAGTATATCAGAGAAAAAGAAATCCTGAAGCTTATAAGAAGTATCAGGAAAATATGGAGAAGTTTGAGGCAAGAGTAAATGAAATTGGTAATGATATTCAAGATAATCCTTTTGATTATTTTAATGACAAAAGACTAAACTTATTCTTCCAGAAAGATACTCAAGAAGATGCAGAAAGAAATCTATTTGAAGCAGATCCTATGGGATTCTATGATGCAAAAGATGCTTCTGCATTTATGAATAGATACTTTATGATGTCTTCTGGTACTGAAAGCTTATATCTAGAACAACTTGAAGATATAAGCAAACTAAGTAAAGAGGAGCTTAAAGAAATGTTCCCTCAGTTTGAAGATACTATAGAAGAAGGTAAGGGTCAAGAATACATTCAAAGATCTATTGATGATCTTAAGAAGTTTACTAAAGAATATCAATCATCATATGATAAGATTGTAAATCCTTACAACTTTAAGCAATTTAAGAAAGGCAGTAGAGAGTATAATCAAACAAGGCAAAAGCACTTGGCTGTTGAGCATGCTAGATTACTATACTTGTTTGCAGGTGATTCATTTGCTCAAGCATTGAACCGTAGAGATAAGCTTAATAATTATCTTAAGACTTCTGGTGTAATGGGTGATCAGTTAGATACTGATGATCTTACTGTTCTTTTATCTACAGATTCTATTGATGCAGAAACCAAACTCTTATTGAAAGAGGTACAAGTATTAAACCAAGCTGAAGAAAAAGATGAGAAACTTATAAAAGAAAAAGAAGATAGGTTGATTGCTCTTGCTGGTTATAGAGCAGCTCTTGAAAATACATATGATGCAGAGTCTGATGTGTATGATAGAGAAAAGATTGAAACTTTAAGAAAACCTTTGATTCAATACTTAGAAAAGCTAGCAAAAAATAAAGGTGGCTTTGTTAAAGAAGATTTAATTGATGAGGTGCTTTATGCTCTTGTTGATCATAATAACTTAGACAAGAGAGCTCAGTTATATAGCAGAACGGTTTCTCTATTTAGTAATCCTGATAAGGTAACAGATATCATTGATAGAATTGGTAATCATCTTAAGGTAGTATTTGATAACAATAAAGCTCAGTTTGAAAAGAATGTAAATGGAGCTGTTGAAGATGCAGAAGCTAACCAGGTTGTATCACAGTTTAAAGAACTTGGTGTTTACCCAGATGCTGCACAAGTGCTAGAATTTCTTAAGACTAAAGATGTATCAAATCTAAAAGACTTTTATACAGAAAATGGTAAGGTCTTTCCACAAGCTGATGCTGAGTTATGGGGTAAGATTCAAGCTATCTTGAATAACTACACTCAAACAAAAGAGGATTTAGCAAAAGCAAAACAAGAAAAGACAGAAGCTAAGAAAGAGACAGCTACGCCAGAAGAAGCTTTTGATAAAATAGATTCACAAGAAATACCTGATGACTTACAAGCTGAAATGGATGAAGCACCAGATGCTAACCTTTTGGTAGAAGACCAGTCTCCATTTGCTCAAGAGATCTTATTAAACCTATATGCTAAATACAAATTAGATCAGTTTAGTAAAGGTGAAGAATACTTACCACTAGGTGAATGGGTTAACAGTAGAGAAGGTAGAGGTGCTGTAAAAGCACTTGAGAAGTTAAAGAAGGTCTGGTATGTCTCTTTAACTAAATCTAATCTTACTGAAGAACAGATTGAGAAAGCATATAAAGAAGATGATGGATTCCAATCATGGTTGATGTCTCAAAAAGAAGATCCTCTTGTATCAAGAGCATTAATGCTTGGTGGTATTAGATTTAGTGATGTTGAGATGGACGCAACTGGTCTTGGTCTTGATTCTGTAGTAGAAAATGATCCTAATAAAGACTGGATTCAAAAAGGTCCTGGTGTTAATATTTTACAAAGAAGAGTTGGTGATCCTACATCTGAAGAAGATCAAAAGATTCTGTATACCCTTACAGATAATAATGGTGTACAGTTATCAGATGAAGAACTACAAAAAGCAGGTGTTAGCCAAGCAAATGAGCTATCATTAGATAAAGCTGTTAAATCTTTTCAAAAGCTTTTAAAAAACAGACCAGAAAATTCTACTTATGAATTTGATGGTGTAGAGTTAAAATATTTAGATGAAGTAGAAGATGCTCAGGGTAATAAGTTTATTGTACTTGGAACATCTGTGTCTACAGATAAAGGGGCTAAACTTAAACTGTTACGTTTTGAAGACAGAGAACTTCAAGGTCAAAATAGAGAAGCTGCATCATTCTTTGCAGAAGAGACTAGCTTTTCTGATCTATATAGTAAAGTAGAGCAGTCTTTCAAAGGTGTTACGTTTACTGAGAATATGAGTAAGCTTGATCCTAAAGATATGTCTGCCTTATATGGTAGAAGACTTGAAGGAGATACTGAAAAAGGTATCAGTCCAAATGAGAGATTAGCTAGAGCGTTAAGTGTATTATCTGAAGAGGACTTAGCAAAAGCCACTATTGTTATTATTAGAAATGACAGAAGAGAACCTATTAAATTACAAATTGGTGCAACTCCTCAAAATACTTTTGTAAATGATAACGGAGATAAATACCATATTGAAATCGTATTAGAACAAGATGCTGCAAACAAAGTACAAGACGCTTTAAAAGATAGCATCTATGCATATCCAGAAGATTTTGATGGTAGTATTGGTTTTATTGCCAATGATCAATATTCTTTTACTGGAGTTAAAGGTAAAGAAATAAATATCTCAGCTATTGAAGATAGCAAGATTGAAAGATATATAACACCTGAAGGCTCAACTGCTGCTGATCTTAAAAATGCAGCGGCTCAACAAGCTTACTTTATTGGTAAGGTTGATGAGTTAATGAAATCTGAATCAAAATTACGTATACCTTTTAGTACATTTAATGACGGATCTGGTAGAATGGCAACTGTAAGAACAGAAACCACTGAAAAAGATGGAGTTAAAAAAACTACATTTAAAACAGAAACTACTAATAAAAAAGGAGAGCCAAGAACTCAAACGCATAAAAGGTATAATACCTTTGAAGAAGCAACAGAAAATCTTGACATTGATTTACAAAATGAAGTAAATGAAGCTGCGTTAGAGTTAGTTGAAGTTGTACAAGAAAAACTAGGTAAAGAAACAATATCTGTAACAGTTCTAGAAATTAGAGAAGACACAAATGAATCTTCTCCGTATTTTGGATCTAGAACAGCTACTCTTTTACTAGGTGGTATTGAAAAGATAGATTTTAAATTAAAAAGTAATATACCTAAGACACTAAATCAGAAGGCCATTAAGATGGCTGAGTTTAGAGAAGCTACTGATTTTGACATTGTTCTTACTAATGGTAAGTTTGAACAAGGTAAAGAACCTGTTTCATTAGAAGAACTTGAGTATAATACTTTTGATGGTAATATGATTATTATGATTAATACCAAACAAAAAAATGGTAGTCTAGGTAAATCATATGTTACAAATTTAGAAAAAGGTGAAGCTGAGTTTATTGCCAGTGTAGAAGATCAACTAAAGAAACAAAGTGTATCTGATGGTCAATCTAATCTATTTAATGAAGCAAGAACTTTAGGTAGATATGTTGCTATTATCAAATCACCAAATGGTGCTATTACTTTAGCTCAATTAAAACAAGAACCACATTCACCAGAATATAGAGTTACTCTTTATAATAAGCTTATAGAGAAAGCACAAGATGTTAGAGATGGTAAAGTAGAGATGAAAGATCGTCATGCATGGAATGATAAATTCAATGCCGAGTTTTATATTCCAATTAATCCTAATCTTAAACCTTCATTCTTAGATTTAAAAATTGATTCAAAAGGAAACATTGTATTACGCATTAAAGTAGGTAAGGCTGCTCCAATAGCTTTTACTTCTGAAGTAACTATTCAAGCAAAACAGCTTCAAGAATATATTGATAATCCAAGTTTGATTGGAACATTGTTCAGCAGATTAAATAATAATTCTGCAGTAAAGAAATTTAATGAAAGGAGTCCTTATAAACTCAACTTTACAGAAGAGTCATTACTTAAAGTATTCCCAATTGATGCTACTATTGATGAGATTGTAGGTAAAACAAAAACAGATCTTGATAGACGTGTAAGATTTGGACAAAAGGTTTACATGACAACAAGTGCTGATTTAAGCAGTGCAGAAGGTATAGTAAACAATTCTGTAGAGGATGCTACTTCTGATGAGTATGCTGTTTTTATAAACACAGGTAATGTATCTCAAGAAACCTTAGAACGTATTGCAGATGTAATTCAAAGAGGTGAGCAACTTGCTGATGAAAAAGATGTTGCAATTTTTAACGCTAAGACAGCTGAGGTTAATAAGATCTTAGAAGAAAGAAAAAGAGTTGAAGATTTAAAAGAAAACACAGATCTTCAAACAATGGATGATACATTGTTTGAAGAATTCAAAAAGAATGACTTTCAAGATATATCATCTGATATAACAAGAGCTATTGCAGCTAAGGTTGTAAGTGAAGGTAGAGATAGTCTTACTGATAGAGAAGCAGAGGTTCTTAAGAGTAGAGAAGATATAGAAGCTCTTATAGCAATGGCTAGCATGCAGAACTCTACTCCAACAGAAGAGTCTACATTAGATAAACAAATTGAAGAAGCTCAGCAAGAGTTAGAAAAAGAAAAGGCTCTTATTGAAGCTGAATGGGCTAAGACTAAGAAGAACAGAAGAGTTCTTAAGAGAGAGTCTGAGTCATATCAAGCAGCTCTAAATAAACTTAGAGCATTAGAAAAGAAACGTAATGATCTTAATGCATTTAAAGTATTAGATCCTACAGAGTCTTTTGGAGAAGAGTATACATTAGAAAGTTTCCTTGTATGGGCTAAAGAAAACTTACCAGAGTTTATTCAGGTAAGAGATCTTGAAGAATTACATACAAGACTTACTGAACGTGGTATCCAAGTGGGTCAGTTTACAATGTATTTAAGACGTCTTGCTGGTAACCTTGATATAGAAGGTACTATATACACAGGTGTGGGTAATTCATACAGATACCATGAAGCATTCCATGCTGTTTATAGATTACTACTTACAGATGAAGAGCAAGCTAAATTAAGAAAACTTGCAAAAGATGAGGTAAGAAAGAAATTTAAAACAAGAGAAGCTTACTTAAATGAGTTAAGTAGATTCAAAAACTTGCATCCTAAGTATAGAGCTATGTCTTCTAAAGATCTAGAGAATGAGTACTTAGAAGAATACATGGCGGATGAGTTTGAGAAGTTCAAGACAAATCCTAGAGATACTAAAACTAATTCTACAATCAAGTCATTCTTTAACAGACTTCTTCAGTGGATTAGATCTGTGTTAAAAGGTTATAGAGGTAATGAACTTACAAATCTATTTGAGGCAATTGATTCACGTAAGTTTAAGAATGCAGCTATACAAGATAACATCTATACAAGAGGATTGCAGAATGATGTTATTGTAGATGTATTTAAGATTATTCCTTATGAGGTTATCTCAGGTGATAAGATGACTTCTGCAAAATACTTAGATCCTTCTACGGCTAATCTCCTTATTAGAATGATTGGTAATACTTATGTAGAGAGAAGACAAGATACTGAGTATGGAGAGCGTAATGATAAAGATCTTCTTGGAACAGTCATAGATGACTATGCAACATTATATAATCCAGAACAAGAGAAATATAATAGTTTATCAGAAAAAGATTTTGAAAAACTAGAAAATATATATGATGCTCTTATAATGGATGAGGGTGAGGCCGTTATGGATGCGGTAGAACAACACCTAGAGATTGTAAACATTAAGATAGAAGAGCAGGAAGATGAAGTAGACCAACTTGAAGATGAGTTTGGTCCAAGACGTGTTGGTGACTACAATAAAGATGCTAATCAATTTGGTGGGTATGCATCAGCCGGTAAAAACATTAGAATGTTTATTGCTAGTGTTGCAATAGACTCTAAAGATATGTTTGGTAATGTAGAAGTATTAAATGAAGATGGCAAAGGTCCTCAAAAGATTAAGGTTCCTGTTGATCACATTGATGTTTACAATGGTTTGATGTTGGCTGCAATGAACAAAACAAATACAGCTGACATACTAAAAGCAATGTATATTTTCTCACGTAGAAATGAGCATTCAGGTGCGGTTGTAGATGAGTTCTTCAGAAGAACTGGTATTGATGCTGAAACATTAATGGAGACCAATGAACTACCAAAGAAAATTAAAAACTCTAAATTATTTAATGAGTTTGTAAAAACGTTTACAAATTCAAGAGTAGATTACATTTTCCATTTTGAGCAAGAAGATAACCCAAGTAATGTTGCAATCTTTGCAGCATCAAACAGAGATGCAGCTAATAGTCAGATTGATTATTGGAAGAAAGGTTTTAATGATAAGTTTGAGTTGTTTAGAACAAATAGACAAAAACTTAATGAAGCAATCTCTGTAGTTAATGCTTTAGATAAACTTTTAAATAAGAAGACTATAACTAACAAGCTTTTGTCAAGTGAATCTAATAGATTGTCTAAAGAGATCTTTGATAAACTTGGTATCAAGTTAAGTCCTTTATATTTAGAAATAAGCATTGCTTCATCTTTAACTGGTACTAGAACTAAATACCAAGAACAATTAGTTCAACTTGGATCAGATAAAAGATTGATGACATCTGAAGACTCAAACATCTTAGTTAATATGTTAAGTGCTGAGGAGATTATTGTCAACGGTAAGAAGAAAACTAATATTCCAAAACCTCAGAATTTATTTATTGATGATCAAGGTGCTGGTATGAGTAGTAGATTAAAGTCTATTGCTCTTGGTAATGCTTTGTTTGATGAGAGTGTTGGTAATACTGTATTTGAAGATCCTAATGGTAACTTGGTATATGCACATCAAAAGCAAACATATCACCTAAAAAGAATTAATGAGTTAAATGAAGCCGGTACTATATCAGATTTATCTGAGCAGTTTGAGTTAAACTCATTACTCAATAATCCAATTTTTAGACAGATGTCTAAAGATAGCCAACTTGGTATTATCAGAGTTGCTGGTTTAAATGCTGGTAAGATAAAGACTAATGAGGAGGATAATACTTTAGAAGATTATACACCATCCATGGGCCAAACCTATGGAGACTTTAAGTCTGTTGATTTCATTAGAACATTAATCAACTTATACGTTGCTGATTATAATACTAAGAGTGGTAAAAATAATATTGTTGAAGCCGAAGGACAATTTGCTGCCACAGCCCCTGTTCTTATTAGAATACTAGAGTCTGCAAATACTGGTGATATGGTATCATTACCAGTTAGTACTACAATACAAGATGGTAAGATAACAGAAAGCACTATAGATGTCTTTACAGATATTATAGAAAAAGAATACAATATTATTAGAGATAACTTTGAAGCTGGTTTAGGTGCAATTAAAAATTACAATGACACAGATCAGGGTAATGGTTTTAAATTCTTTAAAGCAGATAACTTAATCTCATTAGAAACTAAAGCTGATTTAATTGCAAAAGCTAAAGAAGGTGTTCAATGGAAAGATATAAGTAGAGATGATATTGCTAAAGAAGTTGGACAAGTTCTTGAAGCTACAGCACAAGACTTTATTAATTTAGTTAAAGCCAGTGGTATTAATGTTTCAAGTTTAGTTCAAGGAAACTTTGCACAAACAGATTCTACTGAGAAAGCAATGGCTGAATTAAACTTAGTTAGAAATAATGTAGAGCAAAATCTAAAGCAAATTTTCTTAAACAACTGGATGAATACTCTTGCCATCAATGAATTAATTCTTGGTGAAGAAGCAAGACTATTTAAAAATGCTGTTGTTGATCCAATTAAGCGTGCTAAAATGCAGAATGCAGCACATGATAGTGTATCATTTGATGTAATACCAGAAGAAGACTTAGGTATTGAGCATACATTGGGAGATGAATCAATTGCTCTTATGACTATAACAGATCCTGCATTTGAACAGCGTTATACAAATGGTGCAGTACCTGGTAATAGAAAGGGTGATAAAGCAGATGCTCAAACATATGTTACTGCAAAAGGAGCAAGATACTTTGCATATGGTCTTGGTCAATTAAATGAGGACTTTGCAGAGATGTTAGATAAGATTGAAAGAGGTGAAGAAATTACTTCTGAAGATTGGTTTGGTAAATATCAACCCGCAAATGCTTATCTAAATTCTAAGAAGTATGTATATGGAGATGGTCAGACTTTCTTAAAGATGTCTACTGTTGTTTTGACTAAGGAAGAAACTTCTGTAGAAGTTGATGGTGTATTTAGACCAAGACCTGGAATGGAAGAGCTTCACTACATGCGTGAAAACATGGAAGCATTTGAAGCAGAAAATCAAGGTAAGGTTGCTATTGTGGCTCCAACAAGTGCAGTAAAAATGTTGAAGCAAAACATACTACCTGTTGAAACATTATCTGGTTCTAGAAATATAATTACTCAAGATGAAGTTACTCTTTTAAACGCAAGAGATTTTGGTAGACAAATGATCAATCCATCTAACAAACTTGAGATAACTATACCAACTCAGATTAAGTCTTTAATTACATCTGAACAATATCAAGGAGAAGACTTTAAAGTTAGAATAGCTGGGGAAAACCTAAGCATGAATGATGTAAGAACAGAGTATCATAAGCTTGTAGCTGCTGGTGTAAGATTTGACTACACACAAAAAAGAAACTTGATATTTGATCTATTGCCACACATTGATGGTAACATTGTAAATGAACTAGAGAGATCAGGAAGTATTGAACCAAACTTAGCTACGTTTATTAGAAGTGCACAAGCTAATCTTAAAGCTTCTGCTGCAGGTAGTAATATGATTGAGTTCTTTGCTGATGAGAATGGAGAGATGAAATATGATCTCAACAACCCTATTACTATATCTAAGTTTGAGCAATTCTTCTTAGCATACTTTAGTAAGAAAGTTCTTGCACAAAAAACACCAGGTATGTCACTTGCACTTAAGTCTGACTTTGGTAAGGGTGTTGTTAGAAAAGTATACTCTTTAGATGCTGAGGGTAATATAGATAAGCAAGAAGTTATAAGAAAAAAGAACTTTGATAAGTCTGGTCAATCTGTAACCATTGATATAAGAACAGAAGAGGGTATGCAAGAGCTTAGAGATGCTTTAGCTAATAACCCTGGTCAATCTGTTACCGTAATAGATAGATTGAGAATTAATTTACCAGAGTATGATAAGGTTACTGAAGACCCTAGTACTTGGGTTAAAACAAACATCAGATATGCTGAGGCTATTATACCAGCACATTATAAAGAAGTAATGGATCTGATTGAGAATAAAAATGTTCCTATTCCAGATGCTATTGCTAAGATGTTTGCTGTACGTATTCCTTCTCAAGATAAACATTCTTCAATGGCTGTACGTCTTGTAGACTTTGATCCTGTATACAATGGTTCTACTGGTGTATTCCCAGAAGAACTTATTGAGATTTCAGGTGCTGACTTTGATATTGATAAAGTATACACTGCAATTAAAGAGTGGTATGTTAAAGAAGGTAAGTTTATTGAATACGGTTCAAGAACCGGTCAAGAAGGTTTTGAAGATTATGTAAACTACACCAACAAGAAAGTTGCTAAGAAAGGCTCATACTTATATGATGCTGCTTCAAAGTATAATCAAAGTGGTTTAGTATCTATAGATAAATCATTTGATGAAAGTGAAAGACTAGAGTTAGAAAATCTAGGTTATTCAGAAGAAGCAATAGATGCTCTATATGTATTAAATCTTCCTAAAACATTAGCACAGTATAATAAGTATATTAAAGATTCTGGTCTAGAGCCTTATAGAGCTCCTATGATTAATAGAATTTTGGATATGAACTTTGCATTGCAAGGAAACACAAAACTTACTGAATCAGAGACTGGAGTTCCTATTTCATATCAACCTGCAGATGTTGAAGCACTCAAAGAAGAATGGAATACATTAAGTGAACAATTCCCATTCTTAAAAGCTCTAACGCTAGAAGAAGGTATTTCTATTGATAACTTAATTGGTCAATACTTTACACACAAGAATGTAAAAGAAAATGCAAACTTGATTGGTGCGGTTGTACCACCTAATGTAATCTTTAACTTCTTGAAAGAACAAGGTGTATCTCTTAGAAAAGAATTTGGTGCATTCAAGATTGATGATAAAGAGTATAACAAGCTTGTAGATAATGAAGAAGGACTAAAAGAACTTAGAAGATCTCAATACATTATATCTAACTTGATTTCTGCAGCAACAGATGATGCTAAAGAAAGATTGTTAAGTAAGCTTGGTTATGTTAAAAAAGCAATTAAAGCAGTTGAAACAATGGTAGCATACGGTGTGCCATTACATACAGCTACAATGCTTATTAATACAGACACTATAAGAAGAATGATTAGTGAAGACAATTATGGTAGTGAATTAAAGCTTGCAATTGCTGAACTAGTAAGCAAAGGTATTGAACCAGTGTCAGTAACAACTGAGAGTATTGAAAACGCTATGGTTGCTGGAGGAGCACTCGAAGCAGAGCTGTTAGGTATATACTATTTAATGAATAAAGTAAACACTGTAGTTTCTTTTGCTGATGAAATGATTTCCATTTTTAGACTAAACAATGGTTTTGGTAAAGACTTCTCATCACTAAGAGACCGTCAACAAAACATTGATGCTCTTGGTTTATATATAAAAGGTGATGTATTTAAAAAAATGAAATACAGGGGTGCTCCTATGCCAATGGATCTCAGAAAAGCATTTGATATAAATACACCAATGAATGAGCCTACATCACACTTTATAGGTGAGTATTTGAGAATCAATAAAGAATTTACTGAATCTATTTTACCTCAGATATTCTTAACTCAAACTCCAGAGTTTAAAGAGATGTATGAGTCTGTAATGGGTTATACATATCCTCAGCTAAATGCCAGAGGTAGCAAACTAAAAACAAAAATACATAAAGACATTTTAGCTTATATCACTCTTAAAGCTTACATGAAACAAGTCTTTGAGACAGAAGCTGGTGCTGTAATAGGTGCTTCTTTAAGTAATGAATTTATATATCCAGGTGAGTCTAGCTTTAATATAAATAAAGTTATTACAGACCTAAGAGCCAAGTATCAAGATAGAGATAATTACTTCCTTGATTACTTCTTATATAATAGACCATTTGATTCTGCCGATAATAAAACAGGTATGAACACTATTGTTACTAATAGTTTTGGTAAGCTTAGTGATAATGAAAAAGTAAGAATTCAAAATGGATTCCAGTCTCTATACGGAGAAAGAGAAACTAGAGCTGATGCAATGCACATCTTACATTACATTATGATCAAAGATGGTCTTCAATATGACTTTGGTTCTGTATTAGATGCTATCACACCATTTGGTTTAGAAAAATACTTACAAGCATCAAAGAATGCATTTGCTGCATTTAAAGGTGATAAATCTTTTGAAGATGTGTTTGGTACGTCATTTACTGAATTATCTAATGAGCTTGCATCTAACTACGGAGAATCAACTTCACATGCAAGAAACTTAGTTACAGTTAATACAAAAACCTTAAGTCAGAGTAAACACAGTCTAACACAGATTGATAAAGGAGCATCTATTGTAATTGAAAGACAACAAAGTAGTGATGCACCTAAACTAGAATTCCCTAGATTTATGCAAATAAAAGATTTTGTTACTGGTGGTTCTACATATTATAGACTTACTCAAGCTGCAGATGTAAATGGTAAAGAAAGTACAAATATTGATATTAGTGCTACATCAGGAAGAGTCATTGCAGATAAGGTGACATATGAAAGATTTGTACCTAAAGGTTCTTTCAAGCAATCTGCAATAGGATTTATGTTTGATAATGAAAACTTCTCAAGACCAACTTTAGATAAATTACAAGTGGGTGAAAATAGAGAAATGTTTGAGGACCCATTTGGAGGTATTGATCCAATGGATGTTGATGATTTTGCTGCTCTTGAAGACTTTGCTTATGATCAGAATACATTAGCAAAACTTGAAGCCTTTAATCAAGGTGATAGAACAGCAACAGAAAAAGGTATTGAGATTGATGGTGTTAATATTGCAGATGCAAAAGCACCAGCAGGTATTGAAGATGCAACTTCTAAATTAGAAGCATTTATACAACCAACACAACAAACTAGTGAGGTTGAAGTTGTATCTAGATATACAAATACTGATGTGAAAGCTAATGCTAATAAGATATATGTATTTGGAGATAATACACAAAGAACAGGTACTGGAGGACAAGCACAAATTAGAAATAATGAAAATGCTTTTGGAATAGCCACTAAGCTTCAACCTAATAACAGTGCTGCTGCATTTATGTCTGATAATGATTTACAATCTAATAAAGATGTTATTGATTCTGACATAGCTAAAATAAAAACTGATGGTAGATCTTTAGTTTTTCCTAAAGATGGATTGGGTACAGGTTTAGCAAAACTTAAACAAAAAGCTCCTCAAACATATTCTTATTTAAAACAAAGATTACAAGAAGAGTTTGGGTTTAATAATGACACAGGAGCAGTTTCTCAACCAACACAACAAAATTTATCTATAGAAGATCCTATCCAAGAAATAGAAGAAGGTGAACAGTTGCGATTAAATTTAGATGTTGATTCTCTTCAGGAGTTTTATGAAATTATTCAAACACAGGATCTAGATGTAGAAGCATTACAAGATGCAGGTATTAGTATTAACAGCTTAGAAAGCTTTAGAAAGTCTTTTGAAAGTAGTAAATTTACAAATGAAGAAGAATTCACTGAGCATATTAAGAAGTGTTATCTTAAATAATATAAAATGAGCAAGTGTTATAATAAAAATTTAAATGAGTATCAGAATCTTAAGCAGGAGTTTAAGAAAGATATTATTGTTGATAGCATTATTAGCAACTGGCAGGCATTTAATAAGTCTGAAGAATACCCCACGGTAGAAGAAGCTAAGCAATACGTTAAAGATGCAGAGACTGCTTTTTCATTAAAGACAAAAGACTTTGGTGAAGCTGTCTTATCTAATCTATCACGTAATAATCTTATAAGCTGGTCTAATAAATATCAAAGATACTTTGTAAATAACACTAGAGAGAATGAATATGTAGGCTCAGAAGAAAGCTTAAAAGCAAACCGCAAGGCTATATATAAATACTTAGATCATAATAATATTCCTAAAGAAGCTATTAAACTAGAAAGAACTAATAAGTCTTTTATTATAACTGTTGATGATACTGTATTTACACCAAAGGATATTTTACCAAAGTCACGAGCTGCAGCATCAGCACATACAGTTGATGTACTAAGACATTTAAAAAGAGTGTTTCCACAGATCAATATTAATATAGTTACTGTTGCTGAAGCACAAGCTTTTTATAATAGTTTACCAAGCTGGCAAAAGGCAAAGGTTCCTTTTGATTCAGTAAAAAGTTTTTTTGTTGATGGTCAAGCTATACTTATCAAAGGTAGAGTTACTAATGATACAGCAATAGAAGAAATACTTCATCCTTTTGTTGATGCTCTTTATTTAGACAATAGAGAGTTATTTGATTCTTTACTAGCAGAAGCAAAAAACAACTTCCCAGTATTAGCTCAAGAAATAGAAGATGCTTACAATACTAAGTATAGAAAGTTTACACAGGAGCAAAGAGATTTAGAGCTTGTCACTCAAGCATTAACTAGACATTTTGCAAGAGAGTATGAGAATGAACCAACAAGATCTTTCAAGTCTAAGATTAAAAGTTTCTTAGACTGGTTTATGAATATCATAAAAGATCTATATAGTTATATTACAGAAGGAGGTTTAGAACTTAAAGTAAACAATATTAAAGCAGATGCATCATTATCTGATATAGCTAAACTATTGAATACTAGTGACTTAGCTTTTACTCTTGAAAGAATAGATAGACAAGTAAAGTATGCTTTATCTGAAGATAGAGAAAAGTCTTTGAATGCTATCAAGTCAAGAGGTAATGATTTACAAAAACAACTGATTGATAAACTACTACATGTTGCTAGAAGTAAAGATCAAGAAGTATCAGGCTTTCCAGCTAGTAGGGAAGATATATCATTAGGTGATGACATTGTAATTCTTAATGAGAAAGATCATACTTACTATAATCTGAATGATTTAACCAAGAAGTATGTATCTACAACAACTGCTATTGATGGTAAGATGAAAAATCAAGAAGATGTTGCACTTAACCTTGCCGTGGGTAATGACTTTGATAAGATAGCAGAAGGTATAGCTTTATATAAAACATTTGATGAAGTAAAGGATCAAATGGAAAAGCTTGATGAAGCTCAAGCAAGAAGAGCATATGATAATTTGAACGGATATATTACTGCAATTAGAAGTAGAGGTGACTTAGTTATTCCTCAAGTTGTAGTGCATTACAATGCACCAGATGGATCTAACATTGCAGGAACTATTGATTTACTTCTTATATCTCCTCAAGGAAAACTAAAGATTATTGATCTTAAAACAAGCAAGAATAGATATTCTACAAGTGAAGATGGTAAGTACAATGTTCAGTGGGATATTAAAGATGATTCTCTATTAAAAGCATTTGGTGTTGAGAAACTATCTACTAAACAAAAACATAATCTTCAAGTAAATCTATATAGAAGAATGCTTGAGAACATGGGTTATCAGTTTGATAATTCAGATCAAGCGGTTAGTACATATCATATTTGGGTTGACATAGAAGGAAAAGGAAAAGATCAAAAGTTCAATGGAAACTTTGAACTTGAGGATGCTGTGTTCCATCCAGTAGATCAAAACAGACCATACGTTGATGCATTAGTACCAAGGGATGTAAATAAAGTATCTGAAGATCAAATTAAAAAAGCTATTAGAAATAGTGATGCTGGTGCTGTATTGCAGGATCAAGACTATAGAGATGCACAAGAAGCACAAAGACAAGCTGAAGGTCAAGATGCTACAGAGTTTGGTGGTATTGAAATGGATGTATACTATAATTCAATTAAAAAGTATAGAGAAGATCTTGTTACCAGAAGAAATGTAATACAGACTGTAAAGAGTACTGTATTTATGGATAGATCTAAAGATGATGCCATTGAAAGAATTAGTACGAGCATTGCATTAGCAACAATTGCTTTGTCTTCTGACACAGCAGAAACAAGAAGAATTTTTACGGAACTGCTTACGGATGCAAAGAATGAATTGCTCCAATATGAAAAGTATCTATTAGATAAGGAGAATGCTAAGAACTCAGATTATATTACAAGAGCAAGAAACTATGACAACTTTGTCAAAACATTTGAAGGTCTCTATAAATTAGATGATGTTGTATCACTGAACAATTCTCAAAAGAACTTAATACTTCAGATACAGAATACTCTTAATAGACTTAGTGGAACTACAAAAGATAATCTGAGTGTTGTAGATGAAGCAATCTTTAATCATGTTAAAGCAATAGTTAAAGAAACATCTACTAGAGATTTTACTCCATACACTGATCCTATAACAGGAGAAGAAGTTGACCCGTTTGAAATGCTATTCAAAGAAGCTGTAGATATTTCTGGTGTAGATTACTTGACTAGAGATACTAATACATCTCCTGATACACTATTAGCTATTATGAAAAAGCTATGGCATCAGGAAAGACAAAAAGTATTAGATAGAATTAAAGCAAGAGAAGATGACATTGCCATGCTTGGATCTAGAGTTTCTAGACTCACACCAGGTAAAACAATGAAAGAAAGATTCGGTTTTATGATTGAACTTGATGAAAATGGCAATCATACAGGTAGATTAGTTCAGCGTGTTGGTAAACAATACACTGATAAATTATATGAGCTTAGATCCCAAGTTACAAATGAGCAAGGAGACTGGTTACAGTATATACCTATAGATGATATTAGTAAAGCTAAACCAGAAGATATCAAATTCAATAAAGATTTATATGCTAAGAAAAAGGCATACTCTGCTTTCTTAAATGCGGAAACAATAGGTGCTGATAAACAACCAACAGGTGGAGAGTTTCATGAGTACACAGAAGAGTGGAAAGAAATAAGAGCTCAGTATCAAGATTTTATTGCAAATGGAGAACACGGAAAGTGGGTTGATAAAGCTGGTTTAAGTCAAGCAGAGAAAGAATCTTTCTATGCAAAACACTTTAATGCGGTTGAAATTAATAGTCCTATATTTAAAGATGGTGTATTCACAGGAAGGACCATCAAGAAGATTGGACACTTCCCACTAAAAAAATATAGAGTAGTTAGAGATATAACTGCATCTGGTAAAGATCAAAGAAGTGAAAAATATAAAAAAATAATGGATGCTTCTGCAACAGATGAATTGGCTGTTGCAAGAAGAACATTCTACTTGGCTTATATGAGACACTTTAAAGAATCTTTAGATAAGTTACCACAAAACGTAGCAGATAGTATGCTTGGTTTAACTCCAAGAATTGCAGGTAATCTTGCTTCAGAAATTAAATTAAATGGACAAGGCGCACAACAACTATGGGCTAGAACTGTACGTGGTGTAAAAGATTTTACAAAACAAACTACAAGATTAACAAGAGTTAATGTAGATGAGAATGGAAACATTGTTAGTAGTATTCCAATCATGTATACTGGTAATCTTAGAAGTGAAGAAGCAATTGAAAAATTAGAAAAAGAGCTTGAACAAATAAAACAAGCATATGCAAAAGCTCCTAGAGCTAACTCTGAAACATACAATAGTAAAGTTGCAGAGCTTGAATCTAAGATTGCTGCTATAAGATCTAAACCTACAGCACAAGAGTTAAGCTTTGATATGGTATCAAGTCTACTTAAGTTTAGTGCTATGGCAGAAAATTATGAAATAATGACTGCTGTAGAAGATACAATGATTGCTTTCCAAACAGTTATTGAAAAGAGACAATACAAAGAAAACTCTTCTAAGATTAAAAGAATTGCAAGAAGTGTAAGTGGCAAGAAAGATCAAGATGTATACATGAAGAAAAGAGCTAATACTAAATTAGCTGCTGAAAAGTTCATGGAGATGATATTCTATGATGAAGAAGATGTAACAAAAGGTATGTTAGAGAAGGCGGTTGATAAACTACTATCTTATACTTCATTGTCATATGTGGCATTTAACGTCTTTGGTAACTTTAATAACTATGTATTGGGTAGACTTAACAATGGTGTTGAGGTTATGGGACAAAGGTTCTTCTCCAGAAATGCTTACGTAAGAGCGACAAAAGAATTTAATGGTAGAGCTATATCTGATATAATTCAAAGAGCATCTTACAGTGCTATGAAAGTAAGAACAGGTGCTGCGTTTGATCCTTACAAAGCACAAAGTAAGTATGAAGGTTTTGTTGATCTGTTTAGAATGATGGATGATAAAGGTGATATCCGAGAGCAAGCAGGTATGACAAGTACAACCGGTAAATCATACTGGGATAGATTCAAAGAATTTGGTTATTCTTTCCAGGATGCTGCGGAATATAATGTACAGACCAAGGTAGGTATGGCTATTGTAATGGATACATTTATTTTAAATCCAACCACAGGAGAGATATTAAGTCTTTATGATGCTTTTGAGTTTAATGGTGATCAAGAGCTTGAGTTAAAAGAAGGCTTTACAACAATAGTAAAACCTAAGAAAAACATTCCTACGTTCAGACAAGCACTCAAAGGAAGCAATGCAAAAAAAGATGAGAAGGGTAATATGCTGTACACCATAGAAGGTGAATACAATGATACCTTTAGATATAACTTACGTATGAAAATACGTGAGGTTAACAAACAGATTCATGGTAACTATGCAAGAGAAGATAGAATGGTTTTACAAACCTATACTCTTGGTAAACTAGTAGCACAGTTCCATAAATGGGTGGCACCTGCAATTAGAGCAAGATGGCAAGCAGAATACTTTGATGAAAACCTTGGTTGGTTAGAAGGTAGATACATATCATATGCTCAGTTTATAAGATATGTATTGAAGAATGCATCTAATGTTTTAACGGGTAAAGAAAATTCTATTGAAGGTTTCATGGAGTCTCTTGGATTCCAAGATGATAATTCACAAGCTGATGAACGTATTATGAATAAAGTATATAATATTCATAGAGTTAATGGTGAGCTTTCAATTATTATGATGACTTATATGCTTGTTGGTTTATTAAGAGGTGTGTGGTCAGATGATGATGACAGTGATACAATTAAGAGGCTTAAAAATATTGCACGTTATCAAGCAGATAGAGCCAGAAAAGAAATGATTCTATTTACTCCATCTCTTGGTGGATACCGAGAGGTTCTGCAATTCTTTGAAAGTCCATTTGCTGCAACAAGAACACTGGGTGAATTTGGTGGAGCATTAGATGCTACATTTAGTTATGCTAAAAATGGAGCAGTCTATTTAGCTACAGGTGATCCAGAAGACTGGTTCTATAATAAGGATGTATATTACTCAAGAGGTAGAAGAGCTGGACAGTTAAAAGTAAATAAAGAGTGGGCTGACGTATTACCTATTTTATATGAGGTAAAGAAATGGAATGACTACATTCAGTTAAATAACTTCTTTATTAAATAATTACCTATAGACGGTAGTTAGTTTGAGCTAGGTTGTGGAGGGAGTGATAAGCCAAGTGGGTTGAAGCCCCAACCTCTAGCAGCCTGGCCGTTATTTTCCAATCTTCCAATAAAGTCTTCCAGATAATACAGGCTGTAGATTTTGATCTACGCCTACACCCAATCCATAGATTTGTTTCTTTCTATTTCTATAGATAAGCCCTCCACCCACATAGTTTAGTTGATCAGCTGTACCATTTATATCTAGACCCCAGTATAGTTCTCTATTATTTAGGTAGATCTCTTTAGTGATTGTTGTGGTAGGATAAATAAGATCATACTCTATACTGCGTGCAAAGATCTTATTCTGTGAGATAGAGTCTATGATGGTCAAGTTAAGGCTATCCAGTTCTTGCCTATCTTGATATACATATGTAGCAAAGTAATCTTTTAGTATTGCTACTGTATCAATAGGTTGTGTTTTGATTATTGTGTCTATCCTGGTCTCTATTTTCTGTACGTATTTAGGTACGTAAACAGGTACTTCTTTTGTGATAGTATCATATTTAGTCTCAATCTTGGTAATAATTTTAGGCTCAACCGGTTGCTTATTACCAGAGCAAGATCTCATTAATAATATAATTATGATTAGTGCTGCAATTAAAACAGTACGTATGTCTTGTACATATTCTTTCATTTGTCTTCAGATTTTTCAGTTGCATACTTCACACCCATTATAGTACCTACAATACTAAATGCGTTGGTTAATAATATACCAAACATGTTAGACCAGGTACTTCCAATTATCTGAGTATCAGCACCTGACATTAAAGCAATGCCATACATTACGGTAGTAAGAACACCTACACCTACAATTATAACAAGTGCTACTCTTACAATAGTACCTATAAGTTCAAACTGACTACGCTTCTGCATTAAATCTAAATCTTGCAAAGCTTTGTCCATGCTTTGTTCTGCCTGAGCCCTAAGTTCATTAGATTCTTCTAATGCTTCTTTAAGCTCAAACATAAGCTTTTCATTTTCTGCAGCTGCTGCTTCTAAGTCT
>WLWE01000276.1_pt1 | contig 46449 bp, 79 predicted proteins | sample 6718301 | NCBI WGS metagenome assembly WLWE01 (sample SAMN12718691, study PRJNA515312) | sponge metagenome | isolation source: marine sponge | host: Mycale hentscheli | place: New Zealand: South Island, Marlborough, Capsize Point | collected 2003-05-01
TCTATCTGTCATACAGGTTATAGGTAAAAGTTAAATAAGTATAAAAAATTTTCCGTAAAAAAATTTTATTTTTTTACTTTTGATTTTTAAAATTTGGTTGGTACCTCTAAGGGTGGTAAACGCCCCCAAGTATAGGGGGCGTCTATTCATATGATTAACTTTTAATTAAATCCTCTACATATTCATCGATCCGATCATATGCAAAACTTTCTATTGATCCTAATGTCATTGACTTAGCCATAGTGAAGGTGTGTAAAACTTCACCCTTCTCTAATTCCAGTTGCCAATTGCCATCATTGTCTTTAAGTGGTCTACAATTAATAGACCACCCCTTATAAGATAATCGAGCCATTATTTTACAACCTTAGTTTTTAGTTCGATTGCTTCACCTTCAACAATATATTTATTATATATTTCTGGGTGATTTTCTTTAAAGGATTTGACGTCAAATCGAGAAGTATTTTTTTTGGCAATCTCAATATAATAAGATTTACTTTTATATTTTGAAATTACACTACCTCCGAGAACCTCAACAATTGGTAAGGCTTCCTCCTTAACGTCAACCCATAATTTATTATAGGCTTTCCGTTGTGCGTTTACTTCACAAGCTTTAAACAATTTCACATTTTCAATTGGTGAAAGTGTTCTTTTTTGTTTTTTTTGTACTGACATTTTTTTACTCCTTTGTTAGTGTTTTATATGTTTTGTACATGTCCCAGATTAATCATATTTAATAAGATGTCAAATTATATTTAAATTAAATACAGCCCCAGATTGTGGGGCTGTAGATTAGAATCGTTCTAAAAAAGAAGTATTAATAATAATATAATTCCTATAGTACCTGGAAAAAATATTACGAGTCGCATCATAAAGGCTAAAAAATGATCCATCAGGCCACAGCTTTGATAAACTTATTATTAATTTTACGGCCTTGACCCTTAGCAACCAATCCAACAATCACGCCCCTCGGATCTCGAAAACGTAGATCGTGAAGATCTCCATTTATAACTTTTTTATTAAGCCATTTTTTGGGCAACTTATCCTGAAACACAACAGCCACGTTTGAGCCCTTAGCTATAGCTGCCTTGATGTCTAAGTCGTTACGGCCTGAGTCGCTAAATGTTACATGATAATTTTTTATATCATGATCAATATAATTTAAGACTTTGGTGTAGTCGTAAAATTGCACATCAGGATGGAGCTGCATTAAATTAGAACCGCCTTCAACTTTCATCCGATGCCAGGCCAGGTCTGATGTACCATTTAATCTTACAGCAAACTTGAAGCCCTGGTTTTTAGCTCGTTTTTTGAGCTGCTCAATTTCACGACTCAGGTCCCATAGAAAGCCGTTTTTATTGGTCCAGAAATAATGAGTCTTATTTAATCTGGCCTTCTGGACGGAGCCCATCTGGCCACGGCCTGAAGTATTTAAACAAGCTGCTGCACACTCAGGAGAAGCTTTGGGACAAACGTTTTTTCCACTTAATGTAAACGGGGCCAAATGAAGGATGGCCGTCTTATATCCAAACTTCTCCCCCTTAGCCATTTTGGTCTGAGAGTAATAATTTAGTAACGGCATCAGTTACCCCCTTTTATTATTTCTTTTAGGTCCTGGAGATCTGCCCCATCGTCACTGAAGTCGCTTCGACTCAAGCCAAGCCCAGCGGCCTCCATTGCTTCTGCTGCATCCTTCTCGGTCCACGGTTTATCAGCCGGCCATCCAGCGGGTGGTTTTATTTTTTTATTCATATTGCTCCTTTTGTTAATTAAATCTTATTAACATGGGACGGCCACAGCTGTCAACTTTTTATTTAAGCTGCTACAGACTCTGGACCAATTAGACTCCAGTCCAGGTAAGAGCTGCCACGACTCCAGGACCAATTAAAAAAATTTAAATTTTTTTATATAAGTAAATGGAAAACCATTACGAGAAAATTTGCGTTGTTAATCTCAATATTTACGCATGTGTAAAGGTACACCTATAAGGAAATTTTTTTCGTTATACATCTCAATAAATACACGAGTAAAGGTACACGAAACACGAAAGAATTTGCGTTGTAAATCTCAAAGTTTGACAAACATAGTTTGTCAAACAGAGATGCGAGAAGCGTGGTTATTGCGTCAAGATTTTTTCAAATGCGTTTTTTAAACTGAGTGATGAGTAGGCACGAACCAAGCGTCTCGGTTCACGAACCAACCAAAGTTGTAAATTTTGAGGGGGTCTCTGCGAGAGGTCTTCTCGCAAGATAAAAGATTGTCCACCATTCTTGTAATGTGTTAAGTGCCAATTAATTTGAAACTTTGTAAGGCCTAAATTCTTGACATCATTTGACTTTAGTTCAATCCAAATACTTTTGTTATTTATCAACCAATAAACATCTGGAATACCATTAATAGTATTACTTTCTATACGGAATAATTGACCTTTTAAGTTTAACTTTTTTATTCGTTGCCAAAGATTTTTTTCAGATTTTGCCATTGAGTTATTAAGTCAATAACATAAAAAAACCCCTAACTCCACTCTCGCATTGTTAGGGGTTTAACTAGTCAGTTTTATTCTAATATATAACTGGAATAATTGGAAGTTCTTTTATATTTGTATGAATAGAACCACCATTATTGCCCTCATCATCACTTGTTGGTGTTAGCCAAATACCATTATCTAATAATATCTGTACTGGTTGATTATGCCAACCTTGGTGTTCCATTTCTTTTTTGGAACAATACTCAATCTTGACAATTTTTCTACCAACAAGATGATTAGTTATTTCTTTTTTCCAATTTATTTTTGTCATTATTTACTTGGCAATTCTTTCAAAGTATTTTGAGGAATTGTCATACTTATATTGGTTTTTTTTGCAATCAAAGATATTTGGTTCAAAACCTCTGACCCAATCATATCACTATGTAATAGATCAGTTGCTTTTTCTTCTAATTCATCAAGTGTTTTTAATTCTTGACCCTTTTTAGAATTATAAAAAGCATTTTTTGTTTCTTCTTTACATTGATTTTTTAAATATTTTTCAATGCAATCTGCTAGATCATACAGTTTATTATCCATTTGAAGACTTGGTATGTCGTATTTATCCCAAGACTTTCTTGTCTCTGACCAATTGACTATTTTTTCTCTAACTTTGTTAAAATGTTTTCTTACCATTTCTCTTTTTTCTTCTAGTCTCTTCATATAGTTTTTAGAATAATCATTAAAATCTTTTTCAACTTTAATGTAATTCACTATATCTTTTTCCAATCCTAATCTTTTTTTAAATATAGGAAAGTTTTTTTGAGTTGTTTCATTAATCTCAACTTGATGAAGAGATTGAATGGCACTTTTTTTATCAGAGAATTTATTAGACAATTTTCTTTGCCAATAATCTCTATTATCTTTACTTATTTGTTTTGACATTTTTGCTCCTTTGTTTTTGTTAGTTTAAAGTGTAGTGAGTTAAACCCATAATATAAAACCTTTTAGGACACTACACAGATTATTTTTATTTTATAACAGTTGTTAAAAATAATCAAAAAATTCTTTTAACCAATACTGAAGCCACCACAATTTTCGCAAAACTCTGCAAACTCTTCAACATTTTTAATTGAAAAGGGGTAAGAAGCATCACTATTTCTTTTTTTATATATTTTATTCCAAATTTTATAATCTTCTTTTGGATAATCTTTAGGTGCAAGATTGTCATCTTTCATTTTTTTCTTAACACTTTCAGAAAACTCACTTAACTCTTTTTCAACTTTTTCATTATGAACTTCTAAAGTTTTTCTTCTTGCTTCCCATTTAGCCGAATATCTTTTAGTATGGCCAGTTTTAATTAAGTATCTTAATTGTTTAGCAATCATTTCGGCTTCTTTTTGAGATACCTCTGAACAATCATTATATCCCCAACTTTCTTTTCTATCATCTGGAATAACTTTTGTTTCTTCTAAAACATAATGTGCAAGTGGTCGCCACCACCAAACATTGTTTCTGAAATAAGTACCAGATTGAGAAGTGTACTCATCTCTTTTGTCAAAATACTCATCTTGTTTTTCTTTTGGTAAATCCCACAAATTATCTGGTTGCTTTGGTTCTTTTAAATGTAGGTTTTTTGGATTTAAACCAGTTATATCAAATCCCATTATTGCTCCTTTGTTTTTGTTAGTTTTATATTCATATCCCATGGTTATAAGATATAGATTATTTTGTCAAATACTAAATTCTAAATAAAAATGAAAATAATGACCATATTAAAAAAGCACCAAAAAAGGTCAATAATGGGTATTGAATTAAACAAACAATTATATATGCAAATAAAGTTCCCATGATTATAGGATATAGAGAAAATTAATAAAATTACAAGTTTATAATTTTATTTTTTTAATGGATTGAATAACACTTGTTGGAATAATTGTTGTATTGCCTATATTATCAAATGTAGGTTTTTCTTTGGTCTCAATATAATCAGTAAATATTTTAGTAATTCCATTAGATTGATTAAGTAAATAACCTTTAGAAACACATACTGGAAGCTTAGCATTTTTGAGACTTTTAGTATCTGACCAACCACTATCACCCTCTATATCTGCCCATTTAATCTCAACATAAGGATACTCTAAAATATCATTACTTAAATTTTTAAAATCAAAATTTAAAATTTTAGAATTTTGTCTTTTTTTATTTTTTTTCTTTTTCATATTTTATTAAAATTGTGCATATGAGCTGACAGCAACATTGAATTTTTTACATAGTAGCTTGATAGCAATATAGAATTTTCTACATAGTAGCTTGACAGCAATATCATTTTTTATCCTCAGTTAAAATTGAAACAATACCAATTGAAGTATTAAGATGTGCATTATGAACCTCATTAAATGCAATCATCCAATCGCTACTCCGAACTAATTTCTGTTGGCGTGACGTTAATGATATCTTTCGCTTCTCCGATTTTACCTTCGAGCTCTGATAATCTTTTTTCAAGTTGTTCACGACTCATACCCTCCAATCCGACATGTGTTACTTCTTTCTTATCTACGAACATACCTGCCATTTGACCAGATCTATACTCTGCATTGACAGCTACAGAGAATTGTTTTTTATCCTCTGCTTTTTTACTTAAAGTTTCAAATCTTTTATATTTTTTTAATTTGTCACCTTCATGTTTTTTAAGTTCTTGGTTATACTTCATTTCCATATAACGCACTACATGTGGGTTTTTATTTGGATCAGTTAATCTACTTGCAATTTCTGTGGGACCTTCAGGTTTATTGGATTGATAGCCAGCTCTTTTAGCAGCTTCAACCTTAGTAATCTCTCCCCAATTACTAACATATATATCAACAAAGGCTTTTTGTTTGAGTGTTAGTTCAGCAGTAGATTTTAATGTGTTTTTCCTTTTGGTCATTTCTTGACCAGATACTACCACAAGTTTCTCCCAATACACTTCTATAGAAACAAAATAATAAAATTTTTTTAGCACAAAATGGCCTCTCTGTTTCATATTTCTGCCATATTCCTAAAACTGATGATATTTTCCTGGGAAATTCCTGGTGTTTTCCTGGTCTAAAATGCTCTAGAATTGTTGTATATCAACGATTTTCCCAGAACTTGCCTAAAAAAGGCGTGTTTTAAAAAAAAAAAAATAAAATGTTTGTAAGGAAGTGTACTAGGAAAAAGAGCCGAGGGCCGTGATCCGAGGGTCTAGGTCACAGAACCCACTCCCCATTTACAAAAAAAAATTTTCGCTAGACAATCATTCTTACCAATTATTACCAAGAATCACGATCCTAGGTTTGACAAGTGCAGCTGATATGATTAATACTTAATTAAGCAATAAGTTTTTCATTTATTGCCTCTTTGTTAGTTATTCTAGGCTACATAATTTTTATTTGTTTCTTATGTGGCCTAGATCTAAAGAAGGTTCTCCATAGCCAAGATCTACATATACTAATGATTGTAAAAATTACAGCTATATGAAAGCTCTCCCAAACTGTTGGGTACATACCAAACAGAGGGAATATCCAGAGCTGTATTAATGTTGATAATATAAGGCCACTACCTACATCAATTAAAGTCTCAAATAAGTTTTGATTTAATTTCATAAAATGATATAACTAATACATGTTTCATATATATCATATGATTCCTTTCTGCTTTGAGGGTGGCGATTGCTCCCTGCCCTCAAAGTTAAAATTCTTTTACCCACCATGACTAATCTAATATATCGTGATGAACGTAGACATTATCAGCGTCCATGATTTGTCTACGTTTATTCTCAACTTGTCTCCTTAATTCTTTTCTCTCTTCCTTATTCACCAAAATCTTCAACCTCTCAAATAGTTTTGAGTATTCGTGCCATAGAAAATGTCTTCTCTTAAATTTAATCAAACCTTCTTTTAATGCTTTAGTATATCTGTATCTAACGTTATCTGGTTCCCAACCAGCCCACCAACAGATCTGTTCAAAGTCTTTTGATTTAGAGATCCAGAAATGAGCATCACACTTATTTAAAGAACTCTTTCTATCTCCAGCTAACATTCTTACATCTTCAAATGCATTTAAGATTACATGTCTCCAAAGTTTTTGCTCATTACATACATGAGTCTCTGAGATAATATCTTGAGCAATATTAGTGCCCATAAGTTTTAACAAGTCTAGAGAGTAGATCACGATAATGGCCTTTCGAGTTTTTAAAATTACAACGATTGGCGACTTCGTAATGTTCATGGACATCACTAATCAATATTGTGATGGCTGCACCTTCAAGAGATTCTTCTCGGATATGTTCTTTTATATCCTTAAAATCTTGAGTCATTTCTTTTTTAGTATAGTTGTCCATTCTCATACAATAACATCTTCTCTTTTATAAGAATTGAAATCTATTACATTTGACTTATTGTTTTTAATTTTAACAATAACTTTTTTTGTTTTTGAATTTTTTTGTGGTTTACTGTGAATACTATACATGTCATTGGTATCATGAAGAAATTGTGGGCCTAGTTCAACATAACCAAATTGAACTCCATTGAGTAAAGCAAAAATAGTTGATTGATATAACTTGAATTGAGTAGGCGTAAGTTTCTCAGCTGCCAAAACACTCAGCTTTGCTAAATCAGTGATACCATCCTTTTTCTTTCCCATTAATATAATCCCACGCTATTTTAAATAATAAAGTTTGTTCTGCTTCTGATTTTGGTCCGTGAGACGTGGTTCCTGATCCGTTACAAATGATACAAGAAACTATTTTCTTATACTCAGTTGCAATGATAAAACCGTTACCTTTACAATCTATACAGCTCTTGTAGTTGTACTTATTAACACTCATATAAAAAAAATTCTTTTCATGCAAGTACTAATTATAAACTATTTAAGGTCGTGGGTACAAGGGACTAGAAATTATTTTTTTTACAAAAAACTAACTTAGGTCTTAAATTTTCTTTATCCCAAATTCTTTTACCACGCTTAAACACACCTTTTTCTTTTCCAGATATTCTTTTACAAGTGTAGCCATGAGTCTTACCAACAAGCTCCCATTTATCTTTTTTATATAGATCTGCAGTCCTTGGTGGTTCAATCAATGATTCAAAACCAATAACCCTATTGTTATATTTATTATACCAATCAATAATTATTTGAGATCGCCATAAAGCCAACACCTTAGATGTAAAGTTACGAATTGGATACTTTCCATTAACTTTTTCTACATGATAAAAGATATTATTTATAATATTAGAAAATTTAGATTTATCAATTCCAAAGTATTCATTGCGTCCTGGTAGAAACAAAGTGCAGCTCCCACCAATAATATGACCATAATAAATATTATTATAGTAAATCGCATAACAAATAGATCTACCTACAAAACCTTTTGGCTTTGTATAATGTTTGGCCATTGATTGTTTGAGACGTTCATCATTTTTATTTGTTATTTCTAAATGAATCATTCTTACGTCTTAAATATCTTTAAATTATTTTTTTATAAAAGGAAAAGGGCCTTCTGCCATTAATCTAATCTGATCGTTTTTTAATTTTTGCATCTGCTGCATTAATGGAATCCATACAGCTTTATCTTTTTTAAATTTTTTCATCCACAACCAATTGCAGAATGACATTAGGAATCTATCATTCCATTTTTTATTCTCAGTATTATCTATCTTCTCAATATCATACTCAACACCTAAACATTTCTGAGTCTTTTCGTCTAAAGCTTTATATATTTTATATGCTAATTTATTATATTTCATACATCCTCTTTGTTCCAAAACATCAGTAATAATGTGATTAAACCAAATATAAATGCGATCATTAAAACATTTAATAAAAAAATCATCTTCTTTTTTCTCTTATAATTTTTGTGTGTTTTCTCCAAGCCCAAGCACTAAGAGTTCCTGACCAACCCATTAACCATATATAAAATTTCAACATCATTTAATATTATTTATAACATAATAGATAATTACTGAAGCAATTAATATGCACACAAAACCATATAACAACATACCAAAACCAAAAGTGGCACTCATTCTCTTCCTTCCTGAATTAATACTTGTTTGATTGCTAAACCTAATATTCTTGCACATTGTGGAACAATTGCATTACCTAAACTTTTTATTCTGTTGGATCTATCTTTGTCCAATTCATGGGAAATCCCATTAGGAACTCCACAAAGGTTGGATTGAGTCTGCCACCAGGTGTGTTGTTCTTCAGTACTGTTCTTGGTAAATTTTTCTCCAGACTGTCTTTCCAAGTCGGTTGATATGCTGCGTCTTTGTAATCTCTTTGTTTCGGTGTTGGAAACATTTTGTCTTTCTCTATCTTGTTCACTACATCGTTCAGTTTGGCTCCAAACTTTCTGCCAGTCCCAACCCTCGTTACACTCCAACCTGATGAATTCCTTTTCACTGTTTCTGGTGGGGCTACTACATCCATCTGACAACTCGCTGATGGTGTTGGATACATTTCTTTCTGTTCCTTTTGAACTGCGTGTCGGAGTGCAAATTGTAGATTCACTCCGTTCTCTTCCTTTTTCTTTTTGGCTCTCTTCTCCCAAGCTTCCAATGTCTCTGATTGATTCGCTAAATGATCTGCTGCTTGTGGTGTTGGATACATCTTCATTGTTTCTGGATCCACTTGTTCTCTCAAATTCGATGGTCTGGTTCTGCCCTTCCTGTGTCCCTCCATTAATTTCTTTGTCCCTTGAACGCTTCTCGGCGGCAAGTAATCCATTGTGTTTGGAGTGGCCAATAATCCAGACTCTGTTCCTTTGGTGCCAAGCACCGATGCCTGAAGCTGGAATAAGAAAACATTGGACTTCGAAACCTTCACTTTCCAATTGGTCTTGCACCTGTCTGAGTACCATGCCGTCTTGGAGGTTAATAAGGCCTTGCACATTCTCCCCAATAACGAACTCTGGTTTAATTTCTTTAATGAGTCTAAACATTTCTGGCCAGAGATATCTGTTGTCATCTGTTCCTTTTTGTTTTCCTGCAACACTGAACGGTTGACATGGGAATCCTCCAGTAATGACATCTGCTTCGAATTCTTGTCCTTTGACATTTCTTATATCTCCTTCTATTGGTATATTTTTAAAATTCTTTTGTAAAACTTTCTGACAAAATTTATCAAACTCTACAAACTTTACTGTATCAAATATACCAGTGGAGTGAAGACCTAAACTAAAGCCTCCAATACCACTGAATAAATCTAATACCTTAAGTTTATTGTTCAATTCGTTCTCTCATTTTTAAGAACTTTTGTTTTGCTATTTTAAGCATTCTATCAAATAAAGGTTCTGCTTTGATAGTATGTATTTTATTTCTCATCTCACCATTAAGATATAAAGTTATATTATTAGTTTGATGATCTAACTCAATTGTAAAAAACTCTTTAGCTTTTATTTTTTTTGGATCCGACATTTGCTTCTCCATTAATAAGTTTTGTACGAAATGTTGCATTAGGAATTTTTTGTTTTCTTGCTTGATGATCAATATAATCACTTAATATTTTTGATATCATTGCACCGGGAGCTCTAAATTTTTCTTTACACAACCCCTTTAACAAATCGTAATCTGTTTTTTTAATTGCGACTGACTTCCATTTATCTATATCCATTATATTAATTCCCTTCCTTCAGCTGATGCTTCATCTATTATACCAACTAAAGCTTTTAGTTTTTTATTTTCTTCTTTTAGTTTTTTTAAGTTCTCTTGAAGTTCGTCTAAATTTTTCATAAGACTTTTAACTGCTTCTTCAAGTTTACCTAAAGAATCTAGATTACCTTCTGGTTGTTCTCCTATTGGTAATACCTGTGCACTACTTGTTGGTGGTACTTCTAAACTACCAGTTGTAAAGCTAATTGTTTTTTTTATTGACATTTAAGTCCTCCTCGTTTGGTTGATTGTTTCTTTCGTATAGTTCGTTTTCTACTAGAAGAGTAGCAATAGTCCTATTTATTGGATAATGTTTTCTAAAACCATTATCTTCAGAAAAAGAAATATTTGCCACACCATCAATAAGCATATCCATATGTAATGAATCTTCTATTGGAGTACCATCAAAATCATGAGTTGGTATTGCTGCCAATTGTTCATCTAAGTCAGTTATGATATTCTCTAGTAATGTGCTTTTGCTTTTTAGTTTCATGTAATCTTAAATATATGGGATAAAAAGCAAAGTCAATTAAAAAATTGTAATTAAATTAAAAAAGCTTATAAAATAATATGACCATTTTAAAATTTGTAATGTTAACTAGTTTTTGTTTTATACCACATAATGAGACTGAAAGATGTGGCCAAACACTGCATGATAACCTCTCAAATGCCTCACAATGCAGATCTTTTGCAAATTACTATGGAAAGACCCTTAAAGATGAATTCGTTAAAAATAAGGCTTCTATGACCTCTTATAGGGCACAATGCCTAGCTATTACACAAGAAGGCTTAGATATTGACCAAACCTTTGAAATATCTTATAATATCTTATGACGGCTTATCGTATCAGAGCTAGTATGGGAGGACAGTCTGTTGACCATGTAGTTAACGCTGCCAATAGCAAAGAAGCGATACTTGAGTTGTCTGAACTAGTGGGTGATGGTTCAGTTGAAGTAACCATAGATGGCTTTACTGGAAACACTGTTCCCCACATAACTTATGAGGAACTTAAAAATGAGTCCCAAAAAGATAGAGTTGTTGAAAAAACTTCAACACCTTGAGCATAAGTGGTCAGCTGAGTTGATGACCCATGGTGGATGTAACACTGACATGCTTAAGATAGAATCTGATATTAAGTCTACAAGAAACAGTCTTAAGTATCAAGATGTACAAGAAAATTTAGCTGTAGCCAGTTAATTTTTTTTGGGTTTTATAAAAGGAAACTTTTTACCTAGGGCTTCTGTCGGCTTTTTAAATTCATAGTGATTAATAATCTTTAATAGTTTTGTTCTTTTAACAACACTGTAAGGTAAAAATAATTTTGCTAAGTGTAATGCTTTTTGATGTGAGCATCTCCATCTCCATTGATTTTTCTTACCTAATGAACCTTTACCAATACCTTTGAAATGTATTGATCCTACTTTAACAATATCATAAAAATTTTTTATACAATCTAGATCTGTCATTGCAATTTCCATTGCTACATTCCATTTTAAATAAATTTTATTTGAGTTTCTATTTCTACATTTGTATTGAGCATAATTAATATTTCCTTCTCCATCAAATAATCCTGCAGCATAAGCAATCATATCTTGATTATTGTGTGGCATATTTTTATTATTTAGCATCTCCCCAACTTTCTCCAAGTCCATATTCAACAACACTTGGTACTTTAAATTCAATTGTTTTCTGCATTAGGTTTTGTATTTCTTTTGCGTGTGCATCATCTTTAATATTAAAACAAAGTTCATCATGTATTTGTAACATTGGTAGGTGACCAGCATTATAACAATCTAACATTGATTGTTTTGTTTGATCAGCTGAGGATCCTTGAATTAATCTATTTAAAGCTTTGTAAGTGTATGCTCTTTTAATATTATCTTTACCATACTTGGCTACTGCATCTTCATATTTTTCTGCCTGATGTAAACCAAAGTCTCTTGTCTCCCACATATCAAACCTACATTTTCTACCCTTCTTAGTTCTAATAACTCCTTTCTCATCAGCTGCATATTTACATCTATCTGAAAGTTTTTTTACAAATGGTACTTTTCTATTATACTTAACAATTAATTCATTAGCTTCATCTTTGCTTACTCCTAGTGAATTAGCTAATTTGTTTTTACCCATTCCATACATTAAGCCTAAACCAATTGTTTTTGCTTGAGTTCTATCAATCCCTACTAAATCTGCTACTGTTTGATGAAAGTCTGCACTAGCGTTTTGATAAGCTTCTACTAATTCATTTGAACCCTCATAACCATCTCCAATTGAAGATGCATAATGAACTGTCATTCTAGGTTCTTGTTGAGAATAATCAAAACTACCCCACTTAAATCCTTCTTCAGGAATAAATAAACTACGAATTTTTGGACCAAAGTCTTTGTTTCTAGATGGTACTTGTTGAAGATTTGGATTACTCATTGAAAGTCTACCAGAGACTGTGCCTCCATTATCACCTCTAAGTTGATTAATCTCACCATGAATCCTCCCATTAACTTGGTATTTCATAATAGAGGATAAAAAAGTTCCATGAAATTTATTCACTTCTCTTGCACTTACGATAAGTTGTGCTATTTTGTTTTTATTATTAATCAACCAATTTTGTGTAAAGGAAGGTTCTTTTGTTTTTTCGGTTCTTGGATATTCTAACTTCAGTTTGTCAAAAGCTTTGGCAATCTGGCGGGGTGCCCAAATATCTATTTCTATTCCTATTTCTTTCTGTATATCCAATAGTATTTCTTTTTCTTGGAGCTTCATTTCTTTTTGTAATTCTGCAGCTTTTTCCACTTGCACTCTCACACCTCGTTGACGCATCTTTATTAATATCGGAAGCAGTTGCTGCTCCATTTCCCATACAGTAGTTAAGCTCTGTTGAGCTATTTCGTGTTTAAATCTTTGCCATAGTTTCAATGTAAGTTCTGCATCTTGTTCTGCATAATAACCAACATGCTCAGCTGGTAACTTCCACATCTCTGCTTTAGGATCTATGCCATGTGCTGCTGCAGCTTCTCTTAATTCTGTCTCAGCTTTTATTTCATTAAGATAATCTACAGATAATGCATTCAAAGAATATGAAAATCTATTTTCATTTATAAGTGCAGCTGCAATCATTGTATCAACTATAGGTCCGTGAACCTTGATACCAGATGCTTCTAACCAACCTACATCATATTGAGCATTATGAAATATTTTAGTATTAGGTAAAGCACATACATCTTTCATATATTTCTTTACTTGCTCAGGAATCATGTTGCCACCACCAAGATGACCAAATGGAAAATAACCTTTCCATCCTTCAACGGCTACTGCAAACCCTACAATTTCACCTTTACCTAAAGCCCAACCAGCTCCAAGTCTTTCATTGATACCATCATCCCTAGTCTCTAAGTCAATAGCTATTTCTTTATAACCAGATAAATCCTTATATTCACTAGGCGTATTCCACATTGATTTTTTAAAAGTAAGTGTTAATTGTAATCCGTTACTCATTGGCTATTTCCTTTTAACAGTGTTCTCACTACTGTTGTTGCTGGGTTTATATCTAAGTCTTTTATGCACCCCATCAATAAACTGCTTGACAGCACAAGGACCACAATAATAAATTTTGTTTTCAATAATGACTGCATCTTTCTCACAATTCGAACATTTAATTTTTTGTTTTTCGTTCATCCTTATGATCTTTCAAGTGTTTAATTTCTAAATCACAATAATGTTTTATTTTTTCTAAATCTTCTAATGGTTTACCTTTTGCTAAGTATCTACATACATATTTTATGATATTAGCTTGAAGTGGATTTAAATTATTTTTTCTTATAAATGTCCAGGGTTGAATCAAAAACTGTTTATAGTGAGATCCTCCAATTTGTTTATCTTCTGGGAATGTTTTATCGAACATATCTTTATTTGTCATTTCTATCCTTTTATTCTAAGTTGTTTCCAAATAATAGAGTATAACTTACCCGCATGTTTTCTCTTCCTGGTTTCATACTTACACTATTAGTTTCATGAAAATATGCCCCATTAAAAAAAATAGCTCTATTACTTTTATATGGTATTTTTATTGGTTTTACATTATTACTTAAGATATAATCTTTAGCTTTGCTTCCATCATTATTCCAATCTTTCCTACTCCAATTTAATGGTGGTAGAATTTTATAAATATTCAAACCATTTTTAGTTTTATCATCTACACTTTCATCGGATGAAACCCAAACATTTAAATTTACTTCAGATGGATCACAATGCATATGAACTCCTTTTGTATTTTGAGCATAAACAAAACTCCAGCCTCTTTTAAATTTTGGTAATTTTTTTTTATAATTAAGTTCACTTACTATACAATCAGTTAGGTAGTCTTCATTAGGATAATGATCTAAAGCTAAATAACCTTCATATTGTTTATTAAATGATTTACCAAAGACCATACGGTATCTCAAAGCCAAGAAACATTCTTTAGTAAAAAAATTATCAATAATTTCTATGTCTTCTATGTTACTCACTATTTGATTATCACTTAAAGTTTTCATTTTTTTTCCTGAATATAAATTAAATAATCAGATCCAATTGGATAGTTAAACTTATAGTCAGATCTTAGTAAATGTAAAGTTTTTCTTGCTCTGGTTGCACCAGTATACCAAACCTTTCTTTCATCACTTTTTTCTTTTTTATTTTTATTTTTATAATCAGATGGATAATTACCTTTACCATATAGTACAACATGATTAGCTTCTCCACCTTTGACACTATGAATTGTATCAATTGTAATTAAAGGATCTTTATCTAATTCTTTTTGTCCATATCTTCTAAGTAATCTTATAAAGTGTCTTACTTGTCTTGGTTTAAAATTTCTTCTTAGTATCCAATACCAAGGTTTATTTTTTTGATCATCTTCTAAAGTTAACCCACACCATTCTTTTAATGTTTGAAAATTATATTCTTTTAAGTCTGGTTCTTCTCTCCAGAACTTATCTAATCTATAAGCTGGATCCTCTAGTTCTCTAATATACTTATACATATTTCTAGCTGCCTTCTTATCAATACTTTTATTTTTTGTGATTGCAGTCCAAGACTTAATTGCCTCCCATTGTTTTTGGTCAAAACATTTTGTGCCTTTATTATCTTTGTAATAAAGACCTGCATCTTTAGCTAACATTCTAAGTTCATTAACTGTTTCATTTATTCTTCCTAAGATGTACCAATCTTCATTAAATGTCTCAAATGGTATTTCTTTAAATGATAAGTAAGCTTTAACATAACCTTTTGTTCCACCAGGATAATATTCTTTTTCTTCACTATCACTAATACCTCTTCTAATTACTTGTGAAAATCTGTGTATAGCCTCACCAAATCTTTGAGTTTTTCTTAACTTAACTTTACGACCAGGAAAAAATTTAGTAAAATATTTTGGATCAGCTCCATTCCATTTGTATATAGCTTGATCATCATCTCCAGCTAAATAAATCCTTTTTACTTTAGAAGCCATTTTATATATCACCGACCATTGAAGAGGGGTGCAATCTTGGGCTTCATCTAATATTAAAACTTTAAGTGAGGGAAAGTCTACTTCTTTAATGGCTCTCTCAATCATGTCATCAAAATCTATAAATGATCTTTCTCCTCCACCAACTTTGTAATGTTCGTAAGTACTTATCTTTCTTAAAAAAACTGTTAGTGAATCTCTCTTATAAGCCTCTTGCTTGTAAGCTTCCTCTGGGGCTATTAATAAATTTCTAGCTTTACTATATACACCTAATGACCAATCCTTATACATAAAATTGTCATCAGCTAATCTTTTATCACTTGATTTAATAACTTTAGTTTGTAGTGCAAAATCAATTGTACAATCTTTAGGATCAAATACTTCTTCTGGAAAATATCTTCTGCAGTATGTATGCAATGTTTTAAATCTAGAAAAATCTTCAGTAGTATATTTTGGAAAAGATTCCATTGCTCTTTTGACTGCAGTGTTTACTGCTTTATTTGTAAAAGATAAGTAAGCTATTTCTTGAGGTTTGATACCTTTTCTTAAATAACTTTTTAAAACCTTTTCGATTAAAGTATAAGTTTTACCTGTACCGGGAGGACCAAAGATTTTAATTGTCTTATGATATAACTCCTTAAGTATTTTAAGTTCTAAACTTTCCTGTGTGGAATTCGTCATCCATCTCCGATACTGTTTTCTTTTCTTTTGTTTTAGTTGTTTTTTTATAATCTACAAACTTAGGCATCTCAACAGACCAGACATTTTTTACACCCTCATGATAATCAATTCTTTCACATCCTAATAAATGCATGGCCTCAGCTGCACTTTTAAATGTTTTATCATTACCTAAAAACTTTTCAAATGTAATTTTTTTGAAATAACAAAGATTAGTTTTAGAATCTAGCACAACATAATTATCTTGAAGTTTATCAAAATCATCTTCTTCAATATGACTCTCAAAGAATTTTTTAAGAAAATTATATTTCTCCTCACCAAGCGTATCTTCAAATTTCATCTTCTCATTCTCTACTGCTTTCTTAACTATTGTAGATATAAGCATTTCAAAAGGAGATGGACCACTTCTAGGTCTAGGTAAGGTTACCCAATATATTCCATATCTTAAAAGTTTAACCCTAAATGATTTTTCATCTTTCATATCTTCAGGACTAATAACTATTTTTTCTCCTTGAAATTTAAAAGAATACTCAATTGATTTTGTGCTTCTAATAAATTCAATATCTTCGAAGTCATCTATAAGATCTGGTACTTGTGACCCTATACCAAGCTTTCTAAATTTACATAAATCTTTATTACATATTGGTGTGATAGCCCCAAGCTTAGGAGGACATTTATAATTATAATCTTTTTTAATTACGGATTTTGCTACAGAGTTATCTATCTCTCTAGGATCCATTGGAGTTACAAATATTTCTTGGTTTCTTTTTTGAAGTATTGTTCTCATTTCTTCAATAGTAATTTTGCCATCAGACTTTTTCATCTCAAGAACACCAACATTATAAAGTAAATCATTACGATGATTTCCTGACCATTTATCCATAATCATTTTTTGGACACAAGGTGGATAATGTTTCCAATCCTCCTCTGGCTCGTATTCTTTAACTTTTATATTTTGTAATTGTTCAAGAGATAAAGTTTTGTTTCTAATTATTTCAATAAAGGTTCCAATCATTACTGGAGTATTAGATTCATTGTATGCAAACTCAGTTGTAGCATTCATATTGAAGTAAGGCATATTCATACACTTATTCATTGGAAATACTTCTAAGGCTTGAAAGAAATTTTTATTCCATTCATTTAACTTTTTTAAAACATCTTTTACTGGATACCAACCATCTAAAAATAAAAACAAGTGGAGGCCACCTGACTTAGATCTTACTGGTACTAAAGGAAGTTTGTTATCCCTTAAAATATCTATAACTTTTTTTTGTGAATAATCTTTATAACTCTGAGGATCTATATCTATACAACCCCATCTACATAGGTCATCCTTCTCAGGTTTAATACCTATTCGTTTCGTACCTTCTAAATGTTCCTTCCAAATTTGAGCAGTAACTGGTTCGTGGACCGTGAGTGTTTGGCCTACTGTCTTGCCCCGTTCATCTACCTCTCCAGTTAGAGAGGTAGTAATGAACAGTTCAGAATTACCCTCAAATATTTTTAAGAGCTCCTGTTCCATGATTAAAACGGAACGCCCGCTTTATCTGGACTATTATTTCCTTGTGCTTGATTTTCTTGAGCAAAATCTACTTTACCAAAGATATCACTCTTCATAGCACTTTGATAAAAAGCCTGAGTTGTCTCTAAAGCTTTTAAATGTTCTTGTGTATTTAAAAACTTATCAAACTCAACAACCCATCCATACCAAGAGTTTTGTGAATTAGACTCTTTGGTCGTGCTTAATTTATAAGCAGTAGACCATGATGGTGGATTGAACATACCACTCTTACCTTGTGCTCTTCTAGACATGATCATTGAATTCCATGTCTTTGATTTTTTCTTTTGAGTAGACTTCATAGTAATCAAGGCTTGTTCAATTGGATTATAATTTTCATCCAAAATATAAACAAAGTGATTACCAGTATCTTCAACATAGTTTCCGTTTTCTAATCGGTCTTTGTTGTCGGCACCTCTTGTTGTTTGGGACATAATAGATGGATCAGTATGAATACCAACAGGTCTTCCTGGACTATCCCCTTTATCTTTCCACTCATTAAAAGTGTTTATGTAAAGACAAGGTACTACTATTAATCCTTGTTTACCTTTCCAAACTGTACCAGATGTTTCACTCCAGATGTCTCCTTGCTTTGCAGTCTCGACATGTTTACCGTCAGTCTCATCTAAGACTGGAGAGTTAGCATATAGTATTTTTAAGATTGGTAGTTTTTGATCTCGAGCTGTCACATACTCTTGACCTTGACCAGCCATCTGCTCTAAATTAATTGCAGACGGAAGGTTGTCTTTTTTTGTCGTCATCGCTTTTTTTTCGATCATGATTGTTCCTTCGTGGTTATTTTAGTTTTATTTGCAACATAAGTTCCAAACAGTTCAGCAGGTACATCTTTACCAAGGTCTTGAATTTGTTCTCTAACAAATCCTCTAAGACTACTTGGATGAACAGAAGTTTTCTGCTTCACTGGTAGACCTTTTGCTTTCAGCTCCTCTATAATTGATTTAGCTTCATTGTCTTGTTTCATTCCAAATTCCAAAGACACTTGGTTTTTAATCAAGTCTCCATGTCCATTGTCTCTAAGCCAATTAAAAGCTTCATCACTTTTAGATGCTGGTATTCTAGCTGAATAGAATGGTTTAACCTCAACGGATGAACCATCTGCTAATTTTAGCAGAGATAAACCAGCTTGTTGCATTAAGTTAGGGATTGTTTGCTCAGAAAGAGTAGTCTCGACTTCTTTTAACTTTTTCAGTTCTTCTTCAGCCGTTAATATTTTTTTCTGAGTTTCCAATAACTTGTTGCAAGATTTGGCAATGTCTGTCGACATGCCAGTATCTACCGTTATGATAGATTCTGCTTCTAAGTCCATAAGAACCTCCTTGTGCCGAATCAATATATTATTAATTTGATTTTTGCAAACAATTAATTTAAATAATTTGGCGTGTATAATTATAAAACAAAACCATTCAAACATCAAAGACAATCCTTAATTGAAGGAGCAAAACCTTATAACTTTGCTTACTTTATGGAAATGGGGACTGGTAAAACTAAGGTTGCTATAGATAATGCAGCTTATTTATTTCAAGACCAAAGAATAAATTATGTATTTGTTATTGCACCTAATTCTGTTTATCAAAATTGGAAAAAAGAAATTGATGTGCATTGTCCAGAAGAAACCAATATCTATATTTGGAAAGTAACTAAAGATAAGACATTTAAATTAGATCCAAAAAAACTTACATTTATATTAATGAATGTTGAAGCATTATCTCATCCATCAGGTAAAAAATGGTTAGAATATAAACTTCTTAAACATGGTATGAGAAGTATGATTATACTTGATGAAAGCACTTCTATAAAAAATTTAAAAGCATCAAGATCTAAAGCTATAATTAAATTAGGTCAATTAGCTAGATATAAAAGAATATTAACTGGATCCCCTATTACTAAATCTCCACTAGACTTATTTTCTCAATGTGCCTTTCTTGATAAGGCTTTATTAGGTTATGATAACTTTACAGTATTTAAATCTAAGTATGCAGTTATGTATAGTATTGAAAGAGGAGGATACAATATCCAAATACCTAAGTACTATGTTAATTTAGAAGAGTTAGAATACAAGTTAAAATCCTTTTCTTATCGTGTTAGAAAAAAAGATTGTCTAGATTTACCAGAAAAAATGTATGTTCAAAGATATGTTGATATGCCTGAAGAACAAAGATTAGCTTATGAAAAATTAAAAATCACAGCATTAATGATTATGAAAGATGAAGAAGTATCATACAATAATAAGCTAACTGAATTACTTAAATTACAACAAGTAGCAAATGGTTTTGTAAAAACTAATGATGGTAATATTGTTGATTTTAAAACTAATGCCAAACTGAAAGAACTAATGAGTATCTTAGAAGAGAGTGAAGATAAATGTATTATATGGGCTAACTATGTACATAACATTGAGGGTATTAAAAAGAAATTAGCTGAAACTTATGGAGTTGATTCTGTAGTTTCTATATATGGTAAAGATTCAGTTGAAGCTCGTAACCAAGCAGTTGAAAAATTTCAAACAAAAGATGAGTGTAGATTCTTAGTTGGTAATCCGACTGTAGGTGGTTATGGATTAACTTTGACTGCTGCTAAATATGTAATTTATTTTAGTAATTCTTATAACTTAGAAGTTAGACAACAAAGTGAAGATAGGGCTCATAGGATAGGGCAGAAGTCTCAAGTCACTTATATTGATATAATCTGTAGAGATACTATTGATCAAATGGTATTACACAATCTTGAAAACAAAATAGAATTATCTGCTAAGACTCTTGGGGAACAAGTTCAGAAGTGGCTTTAGATTTATGATATCTATCTACTCTTTCTAACCATTTATCTTCATACTCTTTTAATTTAGATTCGTTCATTTTAAACTCTTGGTACAAAACATCTTTTGTACAAACACATATAAGGCCTTGTGTTATGGGACCATATTGTTCTTTATGTGCTAATGAATATGCAGCTATCTGATAATAATAATCTTCTACAAACTCTTCTCTCTTTGGTTTATTACTTTGTTTAAAGTCAATGATTGTAGGCTTATCATCATAAAGGCCAACTACATCTGTTGCACCTGCCCATCTATCTTCATAAGCTAGACTTACTTCATTACCCCAGACCTCTTTCAATAGGTCAAGATTGTTTACTATCTCGTGAGCCATGAGTCGTGCTTGAGCACCCTCTGGAGATAGGTTTAAGTAGCCACGACCATCTATGTAGTTTTCAAGGACATAGTGCATCTCCGTGCCTCTGAGAGCCGCCTGAGAGGTAATTCTAGCTGCTTCTTGGTAGCCAACTCTTTCTCTCCATTTATCTAATCCAGCTTTCTTTTCTGGAGATTGAGTAGCAGATAATATAGTTGTAACACTTGGTATTTTTTTGTTACCTACATTATAGGTCCGTGAGCCGTCCTCTTCTTGTCTTGTATATTTTTTATATTGGTATTTCTTTTCGATTTTTAAATCGGTAATTTTAAATTTGTTATTATCTTTGATTAGACGCACATGGTCTTTTAGAATACTTTGAATAGAAGAGCAACTATTATTCCAATCATTGATGTCATTAAAAAAGCAGTAGAAGATATAAGAATCTTTTCTATTCTGTGAACATCTGTATGTAAATCTTTAATTTGTTTATTAGTTTGTTCTTGCATGATTCTGCACAACTTCTCGTGGTCATCAATTCTTTGATGAGCTAGACTATCTTTACTAGAAGTTTTTCTTGGCACTTACTATTCCTCCCTTATTGAAAAGGTTAAGGGCTTGTGCTAGTTCAGGATTAGATGCATCAGTTGAACCTACAGCTGAACCTCCTTGATTTATAACTGGAAAGTTAGTTGGTTGTACATCTGGTAGTGGAACTGCTCTTTGACTTTTTTGTTGTTCAATAGCATCTAAATAACTTTGTATACCATCTTTGACTTCTGCTGCTTCAGCTTCTGGTATCACTCCTAAAGTAACTAATCTTCCAAGCATCTGATTGTAAACAGATTGCATTCTTGTTGGTGTGTTAGCTTTTTCAATTAATGGTTTAACTGCACTCTTAAATGCTAATTCTTGAAACTTAGGATCCAACATTACTTTACCAACATATTTAGGTGCAATGATTACTCCTAATGCAGGTACAATACCGCCAACTGCTGCAGCTCCCCCAACTGCAACATTGGCTGGTGAAAGTAAACCACCACCATATTGTAACAATTGTCCAGCCGCACCAGCTTGTTTTAACTGAATTAAAACACCACCCGGTATACCACTTATGTCTGATATTCTTCCTTGAGCAAAACCAAGAGTTGTTTTTAATTTTTCAAGTTTAATAATATCATCTTTATTTTTAAATAATAATTCTAAAGTTTCTCTGTTGTTATCTAAGGCTGTTGTAAATTTTCTTATATTATAAAATCCACCAAACTGTACATCTTCTGTAAAAGATTTAGCTAACATGTTTTGTAGATAATGGCCTCTTAAAGATTCTTTTAAAGTATCAGCTTCTTTTTTTGTTATTGCATTTCCAATAGCTTCTTTGAATGCGGGATTCTTAGTTAATTGTGGAAGTGCTTCAATATCATTTAAAACTCTTCCAAGTAAATCTGTTTTTTCTCCATCAGTAATTCTTGAAAATACTGTTCCTAAATCTGCAGTCTCTCTTGCACCTTTAGCTAAGATTGCAACAGTTGTACCTCTTGCAAATACATTCATACCTTGTTCGTAAAAAGCTTTTGCTTCTTCTAAAGCTTCTGCTGCTTTTGGATTTAAACCAGACTTTCTTAAAAATTCTGGAGATAACATACCATCCATAGTTTTAATTAAATTTTGCATATCATTAAGATCATCTAACGGAACTTTTTGTGCTTTTAATATTTGTCTACCTGCAGCTAAGTCAGATCTTATTTTTGATAGTTGTTTATAAGATACTAAACCATTATTTAAAGAAGGGTCTGCAAGTTTATTTAAATCAGCAGCTAAGTCATCTACATAAGGTTTAATTGGATTTAATCTTCCAGAACCTAATCCTTCACTAATATTTTTTTGTAAAGTAGCTACTGTTTCACTTAAACTATTTTGTGTACCAACCTTTTGAAAAATACTTAAAGTAGGCTGTACCTTAGCTTTACCTAAAAGATCATCAACTTTTTGATACATTGAGTTAGATGCAGTTTTAAATAATGCATTTGCATTATTAAACATATTAAGAAACATTGTACCTACTTCAGATTTATTCCTAGATAAACTACCTTGTGTTAATTCTTGTACCGTGTCGTAAGCTACCTTATCTCCTATATTTTTGAGGGCTCTATATCTTGCTCCAAATCCTGCTCCTCCTAAAAGAGACTTTGATATAATTGTTTCTGCAATATTTATTCCTTGGTTATTAGTTTTAAAAGCTGGAGTCAAACCCTTTTGAGCTTCTATTGCAGATTTTCTTAAAGTTTCAAATCTATCTGGACTTATCTTTCTATCCTTCATATATTTTTTAATTATTTCATCATCTGGGACCATATCCTTAATTGCTTTTGCTTGATCTGCTGGACTTAACTTCATAAGAGTTTCAGCAGTTTCTTTGCCATATAAAATTTCATATGATTTATTTTTTAAACTTTGTTCTGCTATTTCAGACCCTTGTAAAACTTCTGCAAACTGTCTTGGTTTACCTAATATCTTTCCAATGATTGGAGCAGCTTTAATTGCTAGTGGTGCACCTACGGCTTCCCCTAAAGCACCTTCTCCTGCTGCTCTTGCAATTTCTTTTACGACATCTTCTTTGGGATCAAATGTTTGTGCTACTGCAGCTCCAGCTCCACCCCCTGCTGCCGATCCTGCAGAAGCTTTTGCTAATGCTCTTAGAAAAGGCATACTTCTCATACCCACATTTCTTACTATACCAGGTAATGTAAATCCACCAGTTGCGATTGATCCAATAATTGAACCTCCAACCTCAGTTAGAATTCTACCAAAGCTAGGACTATCTGAATATTGTTTTGCCTCTTGATCACCAATTGAGTTACCAACACTTTCTATATTTAATGTAGTAAGTGCTTTTTTAATATCAGTTGCTTCTTGATCTGTAGGAGTATCTCCTTGTATTTCAACAACACCTAATCCTTTAACATTTATCTTACCCATTATTCCACCAATACTAAGTTATCACCAGTAAAATCATACATATCGTATTTTGGATCGTATGATAATTCTTCAACATTAACATTAATTCCTAATTTTTGAAAAGCTTCAGCATAACTTTCTAAATTACCAGGATCAGTTACAGTGCCATCAGAGCCTAATCTATTATCTATCTCTTGTAGTTTTTCTTTCATAATAGATATCTTTGCTCTAATGTTATCATCATTGTCTGTTATAGTTGGTAGAAGTGCATTGAAACTTGCTTCCTCTAAAGGACCAACCTGTGCACCCCTTAGTGCTTTAATCGCACTCTTTTTAAATTCTTCAAGTGTAACATTAAATCGTGCTGCCTTATAATCTAAGTTTAAAGCTGCTTTAGCTTTTGCATATCTTCCAGCTATTGGTCCAGTATCTATTTGACTAGACATTCTTAAAATTTTATCTGCTTGTTTTAGTGTAGCTGTTCTATCTGCAGCTTTCTCTCTTTCACCTGCAGTAGGTTTGTCAGCGATACCAGTTACAGTTCCTCCTTCTGTATTTACAATAAGTCTATCTGCTCTGTTATAACCAAGTTCTTCTTTTTCTTCTGCAGTTGCAGATCTTATTTGTTTTTTATTACTTGCCTTTGCTTCTGCTTCTGCAAGTGAAATCATAGTTGCTGGTAATTTTCCAACACCTTCTCCAAAAGCTCTAAATATACCTGGTAAAACACCTTCGCCTCCTCTTTGAGTAGAAGATAATAAAGGAGCAGCTAGAGTTGCTGCATAAATTGCTTTTTCTTGTGATGACAAACCACCAGTATTAAATTTTTTAATATTAGCTATACCACCAGAATTAAACTCTTTTGGTTTATTGGCTTTAAAATATCTATCTTTAAATAATTTTCTAGTTAATACTTTATCCATAGCTATCTCGGTTGCATCATGTTGTAAGCAGAGTAGGCACCAAGTCCAGCACCTAATGCTTGTCCAACTGGATTTGAACCGGGAGCCGTGGTCGATGTAAGTGTGCTCTGTGTTGTTGGTAAATTTGTCATAATACCTTTTAAGAATTCTATTCTTTGATAAGGTTCATATGATCTTTGTAATTCTGTTGATCTTTGAGCATCTAATGCCTGTTGGCCTATTCCTCTTTGAAGTGAACCCGCCTGCATTTGAGCTTGAATGTCTGCAAGAGACATCGCTTGTTGTTGTGCACCTAATGTACCTAAAGTTTGACCAGCAGCTAATTGTTGTTGTCTTTGTGTTTGAGCTCCAGCCAATGCAGTTTGAAAACCTTGTGCTTGTGCTTGACCAATATTAGCAAGTCTTGCTCTTTCTATTTCTGCTTGAGCAATACCTTGTCTGCCACCACCGAATGCACCACTAGCTACAGCTTGTGCACCTAATTGATTAGTTGCCATTTGTGCTTGTCTAGTAATTTCATCAGTTACATAAGATTGATATGGATTTAAAAAAGCTGATATATTTGGAGCTGTTTGTGCAGCTTGTAAAGCAGATATACCTTGGCCAACTGTACTTCCACCTACACCAGTTTGACCAGCTTGAGTTATTGCTGCTTGTTCAATTGCAGATATTGGAGCAACTTGTATACCTGGTACTGTAACTGGAGAAGCTGCTAATTTAGCCGCTTGATCATAAAGAGTAAGCTTTCTAGCCTCAACTCCTGGGGCTTCTCTTTGTACTACTTCTGAACTACCTGCTTGTGCAGGAGCACTACTTCCACCACCACCACCAAATATAAAACTCATTATTTAATCTCCTTTGTATATAAATATCTTTTAACACCCCAACCTTTTGTTTTTAAAAAAGGTTGCCAACCCGGTCTTGCATGTACAGCTATTCTTTTACAACCAGCTGATTTAGCAAGTAACTCTATTGTATTAGCAAGATCATCTTGCCATAATTCTCTTTTTTCACCTTTAAGCAAAATTACTTCACATTGATTAAAGTTAGGAAGAACAGTGATTCGTGTAACACAAACACCAAATACTTTGTACTGCACACCATCATCTGATCCAAACATTACAAATAATTGCATTTGTCCTTCTTTAATTAATTTCTTAAGATCAGAAATACTCATAGGTTCACCATCATATTTCAAACCTTCTCTCAACATAAAGTCTACTAAGTTCCAATACTCATCGAGTAATTTTGGAAATATCTCAAGTACTTCTACTTGTTTTTTTATTTTAGTTTGGTTTACTTGCATTGATTAAATCGTATATTCTTTTAAATTTTTTTTGTTGATCATAAAAAAAACTAGCACCAGCTTTTCTCATGCTTTTAAAATCTTTTGGGTTTCCTCCAGATAAAATACCAGCTCCTAATACTGCATCGGCTCTTGACACAAACTCTCCATCTGCTAATTGGGCTAACATAGTATCTTCATCTTTATTTCCATTACCAGCTCCATCTTCTACATAACCTTCTGCTCTTACATAATTATTTACATCATTTTCATCATGATCAGATTTTGATGGAAGATAATTTACACCACCTTGATTATATTTAGGTATTGCTGTTGCAAGTCCACCTTGGTTGGCATAAAACATATTTGATCCATAAGTTTCTGCTAATGTTGGTCGGGCATTTGTAACTGGTTGAAATGCACTATCTAATTTTTTAGATTGTTCTTCGTAAGCTTTTTTATAATCTTCTTCTGTAAAACGTGGTTTAGCCTCAGGAGCATCTCCTTCTAAAAATGGTAAAATTGCACTTCCAGTTAAAACTTTTCCAGTTGTAGACATTCCTCTGAATCCCGTACCTGACTGCTTCATGTATGCTTTAATTGATTTATCTGTAACTGCTGTACCTTCTTTTTGAAGAGCTTTAACTGCTTCATCTCTTCCAACATCTGGTGTACCAATTAAACTTTGAATTCCACTTCCTGCAAAAGTATTTCCAAATTGAGATCCTAAAGTTGAACCAGCAATTGGATTTGCAGCACTTTGACCAAATGCTGAAAAACCAGGTACTCCTGCCATACCTGCTAGTTGTGAGCCACCACCAACAATGGCAGCATCTCTTAATGCTCTTTTTGTAGATTTACCTCTAAGTTTTTGTACGCCAAATGTGGCTAATGCTAATGTAAATGGATCCATAATCTATTTTCCTAATTATAGCATACATTATACCTTTTTAGTCTTTGCTTATCAACTCATCAGCAAAACGGCCTTCGTAAGTATGCTCTCCTATATGAACTATCCCAGCTTCAACATAAGCATAACATTTACCACCAATATCTTTCCACAATTTGCAAAAACTAAAATCTTCTCCAAGATAAGTTTTAGTTTCAGGATCATGTAAACAATCAAAGAAGTTCCACATATGGGGTCTATCGACATACTTACCATTTATAACAGTTTTTTGAACAATACCTTTGTCTGGGTATGCTTTAATCATTTTATCAAAAACTGACCTTTTAATTAACATACATCCAGTTGGACTATGTGTTACTTCCATTACACCATTATCTAAAATAATGCTATTAGGATCTTCAACTCTCATAGGATATGTATTAAGATATTTTTTAATATCTTCTGGTTTCTTTACTGAACCTTTTTTAATTTTATCAAACAATTTATCCCACATCATAGTTTTTAAAGGATAAGGAATGGATATTAATTCTTTATCCTTTTCTATCATTTTAAATATAGATGGAGTATTAAAATATATATCTGAATCTATAAATAACATGTGAGTATGTTTGCTTTCTAGAAAACTAGATACACAAAGATTTCTTCCTTGGGTTACTAATGAAGATTTAAGTAAACAGAATTGAGTTTCAACACCAGCATCTAAAGCATATTTTTGTAGTTCTAATAATGCTTGAGCATAATGAATTGAACAATCGCTATGTACTGGAGTTGCTATAAATAATGAATAAGGTGCCTTTTTCTTTTTTTCTTTTTTCTCTTTTTTCCATAAAGGGGTTATGGCTTTACTGTAAGGATCACTCTCAGTTTTAATTTCAGTTAATGTTTGATATGTATCCTCATTAACAAATTTATTATTTTCTTTCATTTAAAGCACCTTTCAAAAAACTTGTCCATTCTTGACCTTTCTTGTTCCAGTTGTAAAACCTTTTGTAAAATTTTTGTTGTTCATCTAAATGTTCTTGAATAAAATCTTCATGCAAATAATCACATGCAGTATTTATAGCAGCTGCAGTATCTATAGCCATTTGTTCATAATTTGTAGAATAATTAACATACACTGGCCATTCAGCACAGGTTTCATATAGAGCTCCAAAATTATTTGTAACTACATGAACTCCACTTGCTAAAGCTTCTAATGCTGATACACATGAGGTTTCTTCAAAAATAGATGGGTACACAAACATATCATAATTAGGCATCATCTCTCTAAGATACTCATTTGGTTTATAGCCAACATAATTTACATTCGGTAATTCTTCTGCTTGTTTATAAAGTGGTAAAAACTCTTTATCATGAACTTCACTAAATTTACTACCATAAATTTTAGAAGAAGAGTAAACATCTAAAGTAATATTTGGATTTTTAATTTCTTGCATTGTTCGTAACAAAACATTTAACCCTCTCCAAGGAGTGCAATGATGAACAAGTTTTATAGGATCGCCTTTTTTATATATTTTTCTTATTGGAAATTTATCAATACCATTTTTTATAACTATAGATTTTTCTGTAGGTATATCAAAAAAATATCTAAATTTTTCATAGTTCCAATGACTGTTAAAAATATACCAATCATATTCTTTATGTCGTTCTTTATTCTTAAAAAACTCTTGAAGATTAGGTTGGTCATAAGAATTTTTTTGCCAAAGAATATTAAGTTTGTTTGGATCTAACGGAACTTTACCCGGTATGGATGTACAGATCTGTACTTGATCTAGTAATTCTTTTGGAACATGTTTATGGAGCATTTCCATTTGCAGCTCCGTAGCACCTCTAGGTTCCATTATTTTTTTGTCTGAATACCCATAGGTATTTTAGTGACTTTAATTTCTAAGTCTTGTCTAAAATCATCAACAGTTGTGTCTGTATTTGGGTCAGCCACATCTGCATCAAACTCTGCTTTGTTAGCATAAATTTTTCCAGTTCTTTTATGCTTTACTATTTCTTTTGCTTCTGCTGGTATTTTTGGTAATTCACTCATAATTAATTTCCTTTTTCAACATCATTTCTTAAGTTAAATGCTATACCATATTTTACTCCTTTTACAAGAGGTTTAGTGCCATGCAATAATACCCCAGAAAAAAATAAAAATTTATTTTTAGAACAAGTAATTGATTTTCTAAGTTCTGGAAAATCAATGGTCATATCTGAATCATTTAAATAAAATATTCCTGAATATTCACACATATGTTTATGTTCTTGAGTATGTTGATTAGGATTTATTTTAAATCCCCATGCTTCACATACACCAAGGCGTGGTAAATCTAATTGTAATTCATCCATTGATTTAAAAAGTAATTTTTTAAAAACTTCATCGTGAACCATAAAATTCCAACTAGTCATTTCACCTTTTACATTTGTCCAGTGATTATTATTATCTTTACTTTTAATACCTTCTTCAATTTTATTAATAAGATAGTCGTTATGACATTCTTCAATAATAGATTCTGTAAATAATATTTGATATGGTATTGAATAATTTAAATGAGTTTTGAGTATCATCTTCCTTGTTTATTATATTTCTTATAACTTCTTTTCTCTGATTTTGAAAGATTTTTTTTGTGTCTTCGAGGCCGCTTTCTAGGTTTATCCCTTTGAACGAAGTCTTTAAATTTTCTAGCCATTCTCTTGAGATCTGTCTATTAGTGCATAGCTAATAACACCTTGTATTGTATTACTGCCCGTAGCTGCTGTTACTGTTATTGCATCACCTGCTTCTAAATTTAAACCTTGTGGGGTAGCATTAACTTGAGACTTGGCTGCAATTTCATCTCTAAAAAATTCGTATTCAGCACTTGAATCAGATGAGTCTACTAAATTCATATTAACTAAAATACCAGATGAAGCATCGCTGTTTGAACAATAAACGCTTTTAACAATTACAGTTGCATCTGTAGGACATGTAAACACAGTAGTCTTACCTGTACTAGCTTGTTTAAAACCTTGATTTTTATATCGTATTGTCATGTTAAAAAGTAATTAAATGCATCTTGTTCATTTTTTAATTCTTGTTGATAAGAAGTGTTTAGCTTATCTTTTAATGTTTGTAAAGATTGTGCTACTTGTCTTTGATTGTCTTCAGTATAAACTGGTGTTGGTTCAGGGATTATAATATCTACTCTTGCCATATTTTATAATAACATTGATTATTTTAATATTCCACCCTCATAGATTATTTTGATATTTTAAAATTTCCACTAATAATACATCTTTTAGTATCATTATTGTTTTCAACTTCATGAGGTATATAAGAATCAAAAAAAATAATTTTATTTTTTTCTGGTTTTACACTTTTTTCAAAATAAGAACAATGAGGAAATCCAGGATTGTAAAAAATTGTATTAGCTGATTTTGGAGAACAATCTATATACCAAATAAAAGAAATAAGACTATTGTCTGAATTATGTACATGTATACCATGTCTTGATTCTTTAATATATTTTTGACACCATATATCAACTAAGTCTAATTGTTGTAATTTTTCTTGTAAAATTTTTTTTAAAAATTTAATCACCCATTCACCATATAATTTTTTGAATAAAGTTTTAAATTCCATATCTTTTTCTTTATTTTTATTAAAGAAAGAAGAGAGCATTTGTTCTTTTGTATAATTTAAATTATTAATAAAATTTATTATTTCTTGGTCTACCTCTAGATAAGATTCATAAATATTACATGAGATTGGGGTATGTTTAATTAACATTAAGATATATTAGATTATCTCATTCCATCAGGTTGTACATCAGCTCTAAAAGTTCCATATCTCCAGTTTTGGTCTGTAGAAGTATTAGCAACTTTTATACTTGCAAATCTTGATCTTGCTCTTGTGTCTACTTTATCAGTTGTGCTATTAACTGTAAAAGGTCCGAGAGGCGAGGATGTTGAAGTATCAGACGGAAATTTTCTAAGGTTTATAGTTATTTGTGCGTCACCAATTATTAATTTAAAATCAGGAATAAATCTTCTTAGACTCATAAAAAATTGACCATCTCCACCTTGAGATAAATCAAAATCTCCTGATTGGATAAATGCTGGTATAGCAGTTTTTGCACCAGTAGAATCTACTTGATTATTACCAACTTCATGAGCATAATAAGTTGATGCACCATTTTGATTTGTAACTCCTTGTATTGTTGGGAAAGAAGAAGTACCTGTTGATGAGAATTCTGTTGCATAAGGATTATCATATAATGTAGCATCAAACCAAGTAGTTCTTGAAAGTGATCCAGTTGTCCAAGTATTTTCTGTGTAGTTATAAGTTACAACTCTATCAATTAATGTTGAACCAGATTTAGGATAGAACCAACTAATCTCTTCATAAAGATGATTGAGTCCTGCATAAATTTGTTCTCCATTATCATAACTTATACCAAGATTATCTCCTTTATTTGTAAATACAAAATCTTCTACTAAACATGGAACTGATTTAACTGTTCCATCATAAACAAAAAATCCTCCAGCTTGACCCATCCACCAAACAGCTCCATTAGCATACTTTATAGAGTGTTGACCAATAGCTCCACAATTACTTCCTACTTGTCTTATCGAAAATGTAAATGGAGGACCAACAAACTGCATTACATAAGCCGATGTGTCAGTTAAAATTAAAATATAATCTTTACCTCTTACAGCTCCTACTATTTTTGTTCCTGAGTCTATTCTAAATGTACCAGCAGTATTGACTGAAGTTGGGGTATAATCAGATATGTCTTCTTGATCTGAAAATCTTATAAACATTTTATCTTGAGAATTTGAAGTCCCAATTGTAGTTTCTGTTCCGAGTATTATTAAATGTCTATCTCTTTCAGAAACAATTGACATAACAGATTTAGTTGGTGCTCCACTAACGACAGTAGCTCTAGTTGTTAAAGCTGCAGCTAAAGTGCTAATTGTATCCCATTCAAAAGTTTTACCATCTTTTATAGTTGCAATTAATTTTGATCCAAAATGATCTAAAGACCATGATGCAGATTCAAGAGTAACTCCTCCAGTAAGTGAAGCTGATCCCCATCCAAGATAAACTTCAACAGAAGCTCCAGTTGAATGTGCTGATCTAGTGCCTGCTACACCTCTGGTAATTCCAGTCAAGTCATTAGATGAGATTCCAGTATATGAAATAAATTCAGTTCCAACTTTTATAGTTCCAGATGTTGGAAAACCAGTAACAGAAGATAATGTAATAGAAGTTCCACTGCCCCCAGTCCCAGCTGTATCATCTTGTAATAAACCATTTAAAGTTGAAATTACTCCTGATGATCCACCCCACCCAGAAGTACCATAACCAAAACCAGAGGTTTGATTTAAAGGACCGACTTTAACATAAGGATTTATTGTAGCTGCTCCACTTGCTGCAACAGTTGTACCAGCATTAGCCGCCATTGTAATTGTAAATGTATCTTGAGTTGGAACTGTCACAACTTCAAAAGTATTTGTGGTAAAATCTGCAGCCACATAGCCAGCTCCAGTTGGAGGTGTAACAGAAGTAAATGTAATTAAATCGCCTGCAGATAAAGTATGAGCAATTTTATTTACAGTTACAGTTGGACTAGTATTAGCAGTTGTAAATGTTGCTCCAGTAATTGCAGAGTCTAGAGGTGTAATATCATAGAATGCACCTTCAAAATATATTATGAGTGCTTTATTTGTTCCTATTGCAGAGTATCTTCTACCATCCAAGTCAGCCCATACGAGTTGGTCTCTTGCTGCACCCACTAAAGTATTAGATGTTATTTGTTCCCAACCACCTATTTTTTCAGGCAGTCCATATCTAAATCTAACAAAATCTCCATCAGTCCATTGACCTTCTGCACCAGTAGCAGTTACTTGTTTATTAAAACCAGGTTGTATTTGTACGTTTGTTAATGGCATAGGGTATTATACCTTATTAAGACTATATATTAAACATCGTCTTTAGGTTTTTCAGTTTTAATTTCTTGGTCTGGAGCGGATCTTATATTATTTGTTTTTTTATCAAAATTTCTTTGAAACTCAAAAAATAAGGACATAAATAAATTAATAAAATGTTTTAAAAACTCTGTTGTCAATGTTAATTTTTTATATTTACAAATAATATTTATCTCTTCTTGAGAGAATATTATTTCACCTGACCCATCTTTTTTTTGATTAATCTTCATTTGGTGGGCAAGTCCAGAATTGTCGTTTATCCATATAATAATCTTTGTATTTTCCGTTAGCATCTACATAATGCAAAAAGGCTTGAAACTGGCAGTCTCCAAAAAATTCATCTCTTCTATGCTCAACTTCGGATCCAAGATAAATTGCAGCATCTCCTTTTTCTAAGTATATAGGTTTTCCATCCATGTAGATAGGCCATTCACTATCTCCTCCTATAAATACTGTTGCACTTATTTCACAAGAAGGTCTATCAGTATGTTTTTCTAAAAATGCATGTTTAGTATAAGTTCTCCAAAATGTATATGAGGGAAATAGTTTTTTACCAGTTTCTTTTTCCATTAGTTTTTTTTTACTTAACATCAAAGATTCAATAGTTGCATCTCCATAAAAATAAGTTTCATGATTTGCAGTTGAAAAATCAAAATATGATGTATTAGTTCTATGTTTTATCTCACAATAAATTAACAAAAGTTTTAATTCATCTTGTGTTAAAAAGTTTTTAATAACTTTATATTTGAAATCTTTACCTATTGTGCCCATGCGACTACAGAATACCTTTCCCCTTTAGTAACTTCTTTTACTGAATGAGGGTATAAAAAGTTACTTGGCCAAACTACTAATCTATTTTTTTTCTTTTCTATTTTTGTTACATCCTCAGAATTAGGATATTTAAAATGTAAATCTCCACCCTCATATTCATCATTAACAAAATAAATGCAGCTTAATCTTCTATTAGTTGTTGCACAATCATCTACATGAAATAAATAATGACCTCCTTCAACATATTTTAAAAGTTGAATATCATTTACTTTATAATTTGCATCAAATTTAAAAAGTTTATCATACCCTTTTACATAGTTATTAAAATGAAACATTAAATAATTTGTCCAATGGACTTTGGTCATACTTGGCTCATTTAAACTAGCCATCGTAATACTTAAAGTTTTTCTAATTTTTTCTTCTACAACTTCTTCCTTATTACCAATAACTTTTGCTTTTTCAAATTTTAAAGTTCTTACCCATTTTGTAAAATTTCTTAAGGTGCTTTCATGTAGAATGTTATCAAATACTACAATGTATTTATGTAAATCATTTTTTATCTCCATGATTTTTTATTCCAAAAGATTTTTTTGTAATTATCTATTAAATATTTTTCTAAAAAAAAATAATTTGTTTTTCTGTCTTTTTTATTTAAGGTGTCAATTTTCATTTTCCACTTTTGTCTTTTAAAAGGTATTACTTGAACATAAGGTGTTCCTCTTTTAATTGTAGTTTTTAAGGTTGGATATTTATCTCCATTTACAATAAATGGAAAATTAACTTCTACATCAAATGTATCTGTATCAACAATACCTGAAATTATAGAAAAACGATCATCGCTATTATTAAATGGAGAAACAAAAAGAGTTGAGTATCCAGGGGGTGTCTTTATTATCCACGGATTATTAATTTTATGTATAGGAAGATTTTTATTTTTTTCAAGCAATGGACTATCTTTTATTTGTCTAGTTTGATGAAAAGCACCATCTTTATCATAATTTAAATTTATCTCATCTGCTAAATCTTTGTTTTTTTGTGATGAGTGAAATCCAGTATTTTTAACACCGAGTGTATCTACATTGTGTTCTATATAATAATCTACTGGCACTTTTAAAATATATCCAGCTGTTAATGAATCTAAAAAAGGCATACACCCTTTAACAGTTTTATTATCTTTTTTATGCTCTAAATTTTTATACCATTGAGGAATATTTAATATACTGGGAATTGGAAGTATATCTTTGTTATTATCAATATACTCTTTACTTGCTTTGAAAGTAATAATTTTATCAAGCATTATTACTTAATATAATAATTAAGGAATTTGTAAAGTATTAATATAATCTATTGAGTTATCTTCACAATATTTTTCCCATGTGTTATTCAAAGGATAAGTTATTGATGAATAATCGTGTGTATTTAAAGTTGTAAGATAAGAATTAATTGTTGAATAAAGACTTTTAGATTCATTATCTTTTTGAATAAAGCTTTGCATCAATGGCTTAAGAGTCTCAATGTATCCTTTAAGTTCATCTTCGTCTTGAAAAATAATAGAAGATGTATCAAGATCTGTTATACTTACAGTTCCTCCTGAGATTGAAACTACAGCTGTATTCTTTTTAATTTTTGAAAAATCACTATCACTTATCTCTGTAGCTACATATGGTGGAATAGCAGCAGACACTTCATCTCTTTCAGTATCGTTTGAAGCTATTTTATATATGTCATCATTAATATGAATTATGTAAGCCATTATTATTGTCCTCCATCATCAAAAAATTGTAAAAATCCACCTTGGCCTGATTGGCCTGGTCTGGCTCCAGGTGTACCTGCACCTTGTCCGCCACTTCCGCCTTGACCAACATTATTACCCATTAAATATCCACTTGGTAAAACAATTGAAGCATTGGATGCTGGAACTGGAGTTGCTGGAGTTGCAGCATTGTTACCATTTCCTGATCCTGGCCCTGGTGTTCCTCCTGTTGCAGTGAAAAGATTAGTTACTTCAGTAGCTCCTCCAGATCCACCGTTACCACCAAAGTTACTTTGACTGGCACTTCCCGGTGCTCCACCACCTCCTATAAGGTAAGCATAAGTTGTACTTGCTTGAAGAGATCCTGAATAAAATCCAAATTGAGTTGACCCACCAGTACCACCAGAAGCGGCTGGATTTCTTTGAGTCCCACCTCCGCCTCCGCCTCCTCCTGCTATTGCATAAGCATAAAATTTACTTGCGTTTGCTGGAGAAGCATAGTTTGTTGAAACTGGTCCACTTGCAATAATTCTTGGCACATATGATCCATCACCACCAGCACCTGAAGCTGCAGCCGTCAATCTTCCCTGAGCATCTACAGTAATGTTAGCAGTTGTATATGATCCTGCACTTACTGAAGTGTCTGCTAGTTTATCAGCAGTCACGGCATCATTATTTATAGCTGCAGTTACAACTGCGTTATCAGCAATAGCAGCAGCAACAACGGCATCATCTGCAATTTTAGCAGAAGTTATTGCATCATCTGCAATTTGTGAAGTTGCGATTGTACCTGTAATATTTGCAGCAGCAACTGTGCCACCTAAAGTGTCTAATGAAATTTCGTTTAAATTTGTACCATCTGAATATGCAGCATAAATTTTAGCAGCATCTAATGTAAAACCAGTTCCAGAAGCTGTTTTAATTGTAAGGTTTGTAGGATTAGTTAATCCAGATGCATCAAAAATATAAAATTTTTCTATACTATCAGGTATAGTACAAATTGTACTTGCAGCAATTGATGCTGTTGCAAATTTGATTACCATATTTCTAGCATTAGAAATAGTCTTGTCAGTCATAGCAAGAGCTAAAGTTGAACCACTATTAAGTGTTACTTGCTCAAAACCAGAAATGGCTTGTTGAATTAAGTTTAAGTTATTATTTGTGTTATCTCCCCATGTACCAGCGTTTTCGCCAGTGACCATAAGTTCAAGTTTTAAATCTGTTGAATATGCCGATGTCATAAATTTTTATCTCCTAAATATTATAATTTTACCTTACTCAAGCTGCTAAATCAACTGTTGTCCAAACATTTGTTACACCAGGATCAATCTCTTGCCATGAAGTAATATTAACTGTTCCAATACTAGCTGTCAATTGTATACCAGTTACATCAATTCCAGCTGTCCCAGTAACAGTAACTGCTCCCATTTGTGGAGCTATTGATAAACCAGAAACACCAATTGTTTGTCCTGGTATTTCCGCAGGATTACCTAATGATGAAGTTATTTGTTGTCCAGTGACTGGTTCATTTGTTGATTGAACTAATGTAAAAGTACCCAAAGTCATAGTTGCTTGAATACCAGTTACATCCACTGGTGTTTTTAATCCAGCTACAACGCTTCCTATTGACCCCGTTAATTGAGAACCAGTTACATCAACACTTCCAGTACCTTCTATGGTAGGAGTTGTTGTATTAATATCTAATTGGTCTTCTGAAGCAAGTACAAATATATCTTGATCAATTTGAATTGAAAATGAGGGACTTGCATAAGTAGCATTTATTTGAGAACCTGAAACTGAAACATTTACATCAGTAAATGCTCCTGTCGCTGGAAAATTTATTGTTGAAGTTAATTGTTGTCCAGTGGCAATAACTGAATAAGCTCCACCCCAAGCTAAGTTACCCCATGTTTTTCTACCCCAACCAATACCAGTTAGTGTAGAATCATCGACTGTTGCAGTTCCTATTGATGTAGTTGCTTGTAAATTTGAAGAAGTAAGTTCAACTCCAATACCGACTACTTCTTCTCCACCTGTAATTGTTATTTGTTGTCCAGTAACTGATTGAAGTATTGATGTTCCACCAAGTGCTGATCCTTGTGTTAAAGCAAATTGAGAACCAGTAACATCTACAGCAACATCAACTATTATATTTTCTTGAACTGTTCCTATAGATGAAGTTAATTGTGATCCAACTGCAACTGGTTGAGAACCAGAAAGATCACCCCATTCATTTTCGCCCCAAGTGTCTCCACCCCAACCAACTTGAATTTCATTATCAACAACTATTGTTCCAATTGAAAAAGTTGCTGAAAGATTGGTGCTACTTAAGGATAGGTTTTGATCACCGAGTGTACCCCAGTTTTGGAAACCCCATGTTTGTGAACCCCAAGTAGCAGCCATATCATTTTATATCCTTAAGCTAATCTCAAAATAGCAGCAGAAGTTGTAAATGCAGGGAACTGAATTGTAAAAGTTCCAGATGTTGCAGTTTTATCACTTCCAAAATCTAACACAGCAACAGCGTCAGTAGTATTTGAACCACCATCAGTTGTTGTATTGTAAATTAGTGCACCTCTTGCAGTAAGAGTTACTCCTACAAAAGATAGATCAGCAAAATCAGTAATCGCTATTGAACTTGATACTTTTACACCTTGGTTAACAAGTGTTCCACCACCTGCTGTGTATCCACTTGAAGTTACTTCAGTGTTTGATCCACCGCCTGGGTTAGTAGCGTAGTTTTCTGTTGATTTACCTAGTGTTGCCGAACTTGTGTACATCGCTAATTTGTATGTATCAGATGATCCATCAAAATCATGCTTACCTTGAAGTAATTCTTTTTTAAAAGAATCACAGATTGCATTAGTTGTTATTGCCATAATTATTCTCCTTAATTAATTTATGGACTTGGAGATTCAACCTTGATTCTAGGAACCCCGTCTTGATATTCTCCTCGTCTTCTTCTACCCATTTGTTGTAGGGCAAAATTTTGTGTTTCTTCATTATACTTCGAATTATAGAGATTGTATAGATTGTCGGGTCCTTTTAAAAATCTAAAAGCTTCAGCTAATACTCCATGTAATAACATCGACTCTTGGTATTTAGCTAAAAAAGTTTGATTAGTAGAAGTGAATTGAGGAGGATCAATAATATAATTAATTTGAACTTGATAAGCCTGATCAGGAATTGGAGCAACTAATATATTAAAGTCATCCCAATTAGCATAATATTTTGGTAAATCTTCTGCTCCTGAGTTATTAAATTCACTTATAAAACTAGTATCTCTTTTTTCTAAAAAAGTTCTAGTAGTGCCACTTATTACTTGAACAGATCTAATAATCATCATATCTGAAGGTAAAGATACATATCTATTACTAGCAGTAAAATTAGAAGTTGAGTATTTTCTTAAATCATCATAATCAACCTTACCAGCGATATCTAATTCAACAGATCTTATAAAATCTTGAATAATTGCATCAGTTAAAACATTACTATCTACCTCTGTATAGTTTCTCACTTGAGTTAAAAAATTTGCGTATGTAATAGCCATTATGTAATACTAACCCCCACAGAACCTAATGATGATATAAGTTCTCTTCTTCTATTTTGTAATGAAGGATCTTCTGGAAACATACTATGAATAGTTGTTGTAATTCCATTTGAAGTTACTTCAAAATCTTGAGTTCTAAATGCAAAATCTCCAGGTAAGGAAAGATTAGCAACCCCTACAAATATTCCACCAGAATCTGCAATTGTGTCATCATTTGGAGCTTGTGGGTTTATAGTTGAAATATCTGTTGGTTGTTGAAATTTCATAGTTCTTGGATTTTGTAAAGCTACAGCATCGGCTTTGTGATATGGTGGATCAAGTTGTGGATGTTTTGGTTCAAACTCAGATATATGTACTAAAGAACCATTCCACTCTTTTACCATTTCTCTATAAGGAAATGCTTGGCCTGATCTATCAGAAATAGCTTTTGATCTTTTACCACTTGCAAAACTCATTATACTCCATCTCCAAAATAAGTTTGAGGAGAAATGTAAACAGAAGTTCTAGAACCGTCTTCATTTAACGCTCTAAGTAATTCATCCTCATAAAGTTGTTTTAATAATTGAATTCTATCAGGTGCTTTTTTTTGTGATAAATAGTATGCAAGACCAGAACACATACAAGGTAAAAATCTAAAAGGCACATCTGGATTATTTGTATAAACTCCAGCATCTTCAATTCTATCAATTGAATAATATTTTAATGTTGTATAAGTAGATGCATCTGGAGCTAAGTAAACACTTATAGTTGGTTGTGTTTGTCTATCTACATAATATTGTGATGGTTGGCCTGTCTCTAATTTATTTGGTAAAGCAGAGTAAGCAGATCTATCAATTTTTGTAAGAGCTATATCTTGTGTACTTGATGTACCTTGCCCAGTTACATTTTCAACTGGTACACCAGCTGAATGAGCCACTGCTAATGAACCTAATGCTCCTCGAGTTGCTCCTGTAAGATTAGTTGCAGTTTTACCAGTGTAAGTAATAAACTCTAAACCTATTTTTACTGTCCCGCTTGATGCAAAAGTCGAAGCATCATTTAAAATTATAGTGGTAGCAGAATTAGTTAAAGCAGTATTAAGTGTTCCATTAATCGCACCAGTTGATGATATGTAAGCTTCAAGAATATCATTGACTTGAGTAGGCACTGAGTATGTTGCAACTCCTGCTGTAAATTGAATTTGATTTAATTTAACTTTCCAAAGGTGAACACCTCTATTGCCCCATTCTGAAAATAAAAGATTTAAACTTCTTCTAGCACTTCTTATATCATAACCACTATTAGTTCGAATACCACATCTCTCATATGCTTCTTCAATAATGTCATCAATCTGTAGATCGAATACTGTAGTTCCTGATGTTGCCATAATTCATTACATTATATCTTTATAATAATCTAAAGTCTTTCCCGGTGGTAATTGTTCATCTTGTAAACCCATGCCTTGAGTTCTAGCTGCACCATAACCTCTAGCCATGTCACCCTTATAAGCTTTCATTATTTTTTTTTCTCTTTTAGAGCTTTTAGATGCACCAATCATAGATTCAGTTTTTCTTATGTCTCTCATATTATCGCTTTTAGCTGACATTCCTTTTTTAGCTTTCATCAATTTAAAATCTTCTCCAGATATTATACCATCTTTATTTTTATCTAATTTCTTTTGACCACCTTTTAGCATTTTTCCTCCTTTTGCTTTAATCAAATCTTCATGCATTTGTTTTGTTGTTGTTTTACTTAATCTTTTCTTTGTAGCTTTAATTTTGGCTTTTGCTTCCTTTGAAGGTGTAGCTGTTTTATAAACAGCTTCTGCTGCTAATAAACCTAATCCAATAGGAGTAGTTGCTCTTGCTACTCTTCCAAGAGTTGCTAACCTTTTAAAATTTTTAGCTGTTTTAGCAGTTACTAATGCTTTTGATGTGCTTGGTAATTTTTTACCAGATAATAAAGCTTTAGTTTTTTGACCTTTTTGAAATGCCTTAAATTCAGATGCTTTCGGATAAACTGCTCCTTTGGGGGCACCTCTATTTTTAGAAAGTAAACTTGAAAGTGTAGGCATCTTAAATGATGTAGCTTTATCAACACCTTTACCTAAACCAGTATCCACTTTTCTAAAAGCTGCTTTTAATTTATCTGATAGTTTTTCTGCCATAGTTCTCCTAAACGTCTATCATACCACCATAATACTTCTTGGTAAAGGTACTCACATTTGTAGGTTTACCACCAACACCTTGTGCTTTACTTCTTTTTCTAACAACGGCACTCTTCTTTTGAGAGTCTGTCATCCTTGCTGCTTTTGCAGCAGGAACGCATTTTGGATATTTTCGTTTTTGATCTGATGCTAATTTTGAACGACCACAAGGTGCGTAAGAACCATCTTTTCGTTTGCTTCCAATATCTACCCATTTTTGATCAAACCATTTTTTAAGACTCATTAGAATACGCCTTTGAAACCTTTTCCTCTAATCGCTGCTCCCGTTCCTCTGGCTTCTCCACCACACATCATGCCTTTAGCTTCAAGAGATTTTTGTTCTCTATAATTAGCAGCATCAATATTATCCCCATATTTTCTAGCATCGAAAGGATTATCAAATGTTTTTTCTTTTTTCTTATATTTCTTTAAAACATCTTTTGCTTTTTTAGCCATCGATCATTCCTTTATAATAATTTGTTAAACTTTTATTTGATACCTTATGACCAGCTAAATCGCCCTTCATATAGCTGCCTTCATATGGTTCTAATTTTTGTGCAAATTGTCCGTCAGAAGCTTTTACAACTGATTGTAAAGTTTTAGCTTGAGCCGCATGTGTTTTAGATGCTTTTTTCAAACCACCTATAACTTTTTTAATTTTAGCTTCACCACCAACAACCTTACCAGCTGGCTTAGGTCCTTTGAAATCTTTTCTTTTTACACCACTTGGGTCTTTAATTTTACCAGCACATATCTTACTAGCATAAGCATTAGCATATGCTGAAGGATATACTCGAAATTTTCTTTTAGCGGCCGCTTTGCCCCTAGCACATAATTTAGTCATAGTGTCTAAGCTCTTTTTAAATTGTACAATGTAGTTTATTGTACCATTTTAGATTAATGGTTTCTAGACCTTGGTTTTTTTGGTTTTTGGTGTTTTGTATAGATCTGAATAATAAGAACTCAAACCTTTAATTGGCTTAGTTTTTACTGCAAATTCTTTTCTTGTTTTTTTACCCCAACCTCTGCCTAAACCGGGTTCAAGTAAACTTGGGATTTGTCCTCTTGTAATAGCCATAATATTTAATTATTTATTTTATACCATGCAGCAACAACAAATCTAGTGTTAGAGATAACTTTTTTTACACCATGCTTATAATAATTTCCATCAAAAAAAAGAGACCTTTTTTTCAAAGGTTTAAATATTAAATCATTTTCATAGTAAGTATTACCACCTTTATAATTATCATTTAAATATGTAATAGAAGATAAACTTGTTTGATTACTTGCAGTATCAAGATGAAGATCTTGATAACTTCCTTCTGGCCATTTTACTATTTCATACCAGTCAATCTTTGAATTGTTAATACTTAGAGCTTGATTATTAAGTTTATTTCTTAAAAAATTTAAACGATCATCTTGTGGATCTAAAGGGAGTGGGTAAACATTACGAAAAGTTTTTGCATAATGTTCATTATTCTTATAAAAATTAATTAAATAATCACACTCTTCATCAGTTAAAAACTCATCAACAATTTGTGTTATCATTTTAGTTTTTAAACTAAATCTACCGCTTTTCCTGTTATTGGTAAATATTTTGTTTTCTTTGAATCTTTATCTCTAAATGCTCTCATATATTGAGCTCTTGGTTGAAAAGGCACCCAACTTGCATGGATCCATCCGCTGTTAGGTTCTCCCGGTGTATAGTACTCGAGAATCAATTGATCTGTTTCACAGTTCATTCTTACCCAATCAGCAACCTCTGCATTGTCCACTCCAAGACATTCAAAATCAACCGCTTCTGCTTTTGAATGTTGGCTGGTCAAACTCGATCCTATAGCTACACACAACTCTGGACTACGGAACCCGCTTGTCACCTTTACTCTGCCGAATTGATCACGGACTGGCTGCAATACATTTTCACATAATGATTTTAATTTTTCAACTTGATCACTATTTGGATTATTATCTATATTTAAACGAACAGCTGTGTCTGATTTAGTTAATTCTTGAAGTGTAAAATTACGACTTAAATTCATAAAAACTCCTATTCTAATATTAATTTTTTAATTGATTTTGAGCCATCAATGTTATCCTCTAATTCTGCCATAGATTTTATACACTGATATTTGACATGTCCATCAGGTTTTAACTGACGTTTAGCTATACGTGCTCCCTTCAAACAATCAGACATTGACGTCTGAATACGTGCCTCCTTAATCTCTCCTTGTACAATCATAAGTAGGGCTATCACTAACTCTGTCATACTACCTTACCTTTGTTTTCACCTTGCTTGATAACGTATTTTTGTGTACCATTCTTGCCATGCTCAACAGATTTTTTTAAATCTTTTACATAATTCATTTGTTTAGCTTCTTTGTTTATGTGAGCTATATAATCTAAAACTTTTTTAGTGATTCGTCCCGTTGCCATTTGCTCTTACCTTATCTTTTAATTCTTCTACATCTGTTAGAAGTTTTTCAGTTTGTTTTTGTATAAATTGTATGTTGACTTTGTTGTGCATCATATCTTCAATACGCACTTCTATTTTCTCTACTGTTTGATAAAGATCTTCTAATAAAAATAGTTGTTCCTGATCGACGGGCACTTGTTCACTTTTTTTAAGCAAATCATTTTCAAACAACTCACGTGAAGTCTCTAGCGATACCAACCTGGCCGTCAACTCGGTGTATGCGAACACGCCAGCTGCAACAAGCAAAATTAGAGAGGCAACCGTTTTCATCGGCATCTGTACAGCTGCTTCTTCAGATATATTTAATGTTTTTTTATTCATCTATCTTTGGTTTTGGTAATGGTAGTATAAAGTCTTTTGGTGGTATTTTCAATGTACTCTTCTTTGATTTTATAAACTTATCTCCCATTAAATTAACCTCTGGATTCTCTTTTTTATACTCATCTTTCATGTCATCCCACAAACTTTGTGAATCAGCTGGTCTAGTATTATCTCTTGCAGGAGTTACACCTCTACATTTAGAAACTAACAATCTAAAATTTTCGTTCTGTGCAAGACTTGGATTACTGTTAACCCTACCACACATCTTCATTAACTCTAACTGTTGTTTGATTTGTACATTTTCTTTTGAAGTTTTACAGTCTGTTCCTAAATATTTTCTGTATGTGAATCTTAAATACTGTTGTTCGTTTGTACTACTCTCACTATAATTATAATCAGTATCTCTTTGTTCTGTGCTTACTTCCATCTCACCACATCTTACACCATACTCATTAAGATATTCGTTTTTAGGATATGCAGGTTCTACAAACAAAGCTAAGATTGTAAAAGCTAGAATAATTAATCCTGTAAAATAATAATTCATCCTGAGAACCTCCATACATTACCTGTTTAAGTCCTTAATATCGTAGTCGTGTTCTCTAACTTGATCTGCTAGTTGTCTGTATAAATTTTCTGCCATCTGCCAAGTAGACTCAGCAGAAGTTAATCTTGTGTTTTGATCTACAATTTTATCTTCAGCAACTTTTAAATCTCTTTTAAGATCTACAATTTCTTGTTGATTAGTGTTAATAGTATCTGTAAGATTTACGATATATCTTACACCAGTAAATGTTCCAACTAGTACAGATGCAACAACTGGCACTAATACAAAATTCTTTTTTAATAAATCTGCTAAGTTCATTTATTTACTTTTCCTTTTTTTATTCGAAAAAAAAGTATCTATTTTTTCTATTATTTTATCTAAGAAACTTAAAAATCTGTAAATTATTTTATCCATCATTTTTTACCATCATTTTCAAAAGACATATCAAGTGCATAATCTTTGTAAGACTCATATGTTCTTTTTTTATCTTTTACTTTTTCCATTTCATAGAACATTTTATCAGAATCCTCTGTAACCATGCTAGAGTCTTCTGCGTCCCAATAAGTACTTTGGACTTTATAGTCAGGCCAATCGTCATCAGTAGTGTAGCTATTACAATGCCACAAAATACGGTTATTAGGCTGAGCTGCATAATTACCGTTATCAAGCTCCAATATATGTGCACACTTATGTTCTTGAGGAATTTCAGAGTGTTCAACATCCAAGATGTTAGTGTCTGGATGAGCCCAATCGATAGTGAATAAATATGTGCCATGATAAAATTTTTTATCTAAACCTAAAAATTTACCTTTTAAACCATCCAACCAATCAAAACAAGTAACACTAGGCCAGTAACTAAAACAATTCCACAATTCCAATTCGTGTATTTGCATATCTGGCACTTTGGCTCTATCAAACTTTTTTTGGAAAAATGCTGAGATAGGCAATCTCCAAAAACACGCACCATTTGGTAACATGATGTTAAATAGTATAGCCCTTCCTGAAATACTGCTAATACTAAAGATAACACATTCACTATACTTTCCTTTATTTTCTTTAAGGTCATAAAGATACTCCTTTCTTATTTTACAATATATTGGTTGAATGTTAGCATTTAAATAAGACATAATCTAACATTTCCATCTACGTCTCGCTTGTCTTAATCTTGAATTAGGGTCTTTAGCAGCTTTTGGAAATTTTTTCATTTGTCCTAAACTTCTAGCACAAAAACTCTTTCTACGCTTAGCATCTTTTGACCCAGGCTTTACTTTACCAGTAACTGCAGTTTTTAATTTTGATCCAGGATTATCTCTTCTATATTTTGCAACACCAGCTTTGGTCATGCCTGCACCAGATTTTGTTGCTCTAAAATATTTTTTTGTCTTTGGTGGTTGAACGTCACCACCTCTTTTAAATTCCAGAATATCTGAATAATATTCCAAATCCATTTTAAGTAAATGTTATTGTTACACCAGTGGTATTAGCTATAGTTGCGTGAATACCATCTAAAAATAAAATTCCATTACCAGGTAAGTACATATCTAAACCTTCTTCTCCAAATAAATATGTTGCAATAACTGGTCCTGCTGCACCACCACTTCTAAAAATAATCGAACCATCTGTGCTATTGCCTTTACCTTGAATAGATGTAAGTCTTGCTCTTGTACCTGTAGCAACCATTTGAGCCGTACCAGTTGCGTGTGCAACTGATTGATCTGATGAAAAACTTGAACCACCTGACATTTGTTATCCTGGGTTTGAAGTTGTTAATTGTGGTGCACTATATTTATCAGTTAATAAAGTATAAGCAGTCA
>WLWE01000278.1_pt1 | contig 46293 bp, 50 predicted proteins | sample 6718301 | NCBI WGS metagenome assembly WLWE01 (sample SAMN12718691, study PRJNA515312) | sponge metagenome | isolation source: marine sponge | host: Mycale hentscheli | place: New Zealand: South Island, Marlborough, Capsize Point | collected 2003-05-01
GGATGCCTCCCCACACATTCAAGTGCAGCAACCAAAAGATGTCTTGCTCATCTTTGGGGAGTACGACGCGACCAGCACCCATCGCATCCTGGAATTGGTCAAGTCGGCCATAACTCAGTCGGGTTTTGACGGTCACATCACTTTTCGGGCTCATCCTGCAATGACTCCTCATCTCAAGTCCCTTCCGGATGGTTTCGCCCCGGACGGACACCTCTCGTCTACCGAGGCGCTACACGATGCAAACCTCGTCGTCTGTGGAGCCCTATCGTCGGTCGCCGCGGAGGCGCTGCACTTGCGGAAACCCCTTTACGTCATTGGCGATGGACGTACCTTCACCTCGAGCCCGGTCGACACCGACGAGCAGTCATGGGTATTCCGGACCGATGATTTGGCGACTCAATTACGCAAGTATCGAGGCGGTGAACACACCTCTGCTCAACCAACGGTTGGTGACTACTTCTGGACGAAACCCGATTTGGCCAAGTGGCGACACTTGCTGCACCGTAAGCCCCGTTCACTCAGCAATCCCTGGGACTAGTGCATCAAACGCCTCAGCTCCTTATTTGTATTTCACTATGTCAGACTTCGATTGTGGAAAAGCAAAAGCCGATTCCAAGCCCGCGTGATGTAGTCATCATCGGAGGCGGTGGATACGCGCTCGAAACGCACGACCTGATCCGCCAAATGGCCGACGCAGGAGGTCGGTTCCACGTCATTGGCGTTGTGGCGCAAGAGCCTCCTATACCGATCGATGATCAAGATGACGTTCCTGCGTACCTAGGTACCGATGACGAATTCATTATGAGTGGGAGCCAAGCCGATATCGTCATTGCCATAGGAGATCCGAACACGCGCAAAAGGCTCGCCATCCGGTACGAGACGTGCAACTTTTCCGCAGTTTCTCTAGTCCATCCACGTTCTATCGTCGGAAATTCAAGTCTCTACGCTCAAGGCGTCGTCATCTCTGCTCTTGCCACCATCACAGCGAATGTTCGCATCGGCCAGTACGTCCACGTGGATCGCGCGGCACAAATTGGGCATGGTTGCATTCTCGGAGACTTCTCAACTATTCATCCGGCGGCCGTACTAGCCGGAGAGGTACGCATCGGCGAATGTGTCACCATCGGTACCAACGCAACCATTCTCCCTGGACTTCATATCGGGGATCATGCAACCGTCGGCGCTGGAGCAGTAGTAACAAAAGACGTGGCCCCTGGTGCCAAAGTAGCCGGAGTGCCGGCCCGTTCATTGCTGTGACTCTTTCTGGCGTGCAGAATGCTTACCTTGAATAGACTCCCGTCGTTCGATCAGGCGTGTGCCGGCCGTCGACCAGACAGAGCAGTCGACCATTCACGCCGAGGGATTCGCGCTGACAATTATGTGCAGGGAAGCGATCAAATTCAGGAGAGGGCTCTAGTCGTCATGCATCTAGGCGCAGCTACCAGTACACCCTGGCCTCGCAAGACAAGCATGCTGTCAAGCCTCCGATACAAGAACGCAAGTAGCTCATGATTCGTCACGTCATCTACATTGTTGAGACTCCTCTCAGCACTCGTGACCGAGAGCGCTTTGGAATTGATGGCTGGCAGTCCGTAGGGGTTCGTGTACAGGTATGGGAGGTAGATCGGCTCTACTTGCCACGACCGAGCAGCTACGTAAGAGAAAGACAACCTGGGCTTGACAGACGCTTCTTCAGCAGCGAAGACGAGCTAGTAAGTGAATGCGAAAGTCTTCAGTCAGACACTGCGGTAATAGTGATGTCCGGAGTGTACTTGGGTGAGTTTGCCTCTCACCGCCGAATGTTGACCGCCCTCATGCGTAGCCGTGCGTTGTTGACAACCGTTTCAGCGGGGACCCGGCCTCCCGATAGATCTGACCCACGATCCGAAACCCAATTCCATTACCTGATGAGTAGGACTCACCGACTGCTGCGAAGAATCCACAACAGGCCCTCAATTGTCTTCAATCTGGCACGAAAGATGATCGAAAAGATATCTGTGTCCCTGTTCTTGCTGGCAGCAAAGTGGGGTCGAGCCCAATTCCGCACCCTTGATTGGGTTTGGGTTGCAACCAACTTTGACAGCATTAACCCTGCCCTACTTTCAGAAACTACTCACACTCGATTCGTGCATACTTGGGACTACGAGCGTGCGCATCAATTTGAGCCCACGGGCTTGAGTTTTCCTCCACGCCCCGTCTACCTGGATGCGATGGGCCCTCTGCATCCCGATTTCAAAATCTTGAACTACGAGATCCAGGTATCACCGGAAGATTGGTTCCAACGAATCAATATTGCCCTGAAACACCTGGATAAGTCTTTGGGCGAGAAGATCGTAGTAGCCGCTCACCCACGAGCAGAACAAGGATCTTTGGAGCCCTACTACCCCGACCGCAAAGTAATATACGGACAAACACCACCTCTAATCAGAGCGGCCCCAATAGTCCTGTTTTCTGACCCGTCAACGTCTTTGAGCCTTGCCGCCTTATTCCGCAGGCCGGCTATTGCCATACGGGTCCCCGAACTTTGGAACGGGCAGTGGCTCGAGATGCGCGCATACATTGAGGAACTTAACCTCAGAGTGGTTGATTACTCCGGACTTCCGGACAATTGGGAACCGCCGAGCGTTGACGAAGAACTTTATGTCCAATTCGTCGAGCGATATGTAAAACGAAAAGATTCCGCTCGACGGCCCTTTTGGGATGCGGTTCGAGCGGACATTGCTTCCGTTGCGAACTAAAAGAGATTACTCTTCCTTCTTTTTCGCTACATACTTTACGTAACCTTCACCGTAAAGCAGTCTCGACAGAGGATAATCTCGGTCGTAATGTAGCGGAGCCTCGTACTTCCGAATGTCGGTGCGAACTGCGTAGTCGTTGAGTCGCACGATTTCGACAAAGTCGTTGTCCCGATAGAAGCCTTCAACAACGCTCGGGGTGCACTCATTACTCAACCAATGGGGAGCTTGGATGTAGTTCATGAGGAACAGGCAGAAGTCCTCGCCAAACAACTTCTTCATGCCTTCAGGGTTTAGGTCCTGGTTAGCCAACTTGAGGGCATCGTGACTAACTTTGCCAATGGCCGCATGCAAATCTTGCACATTCAAGTTGTCAATGAAATCCCGAAATTCCGGCTTCGTGTTGTAGTAGGACCGAATCGCGGGAAATATCGCTTCCTGCATCAAACCACCACAAGGTCCGTACGACGTGAAGAAATAGCCTCCGGGGCGCACCAGCCGGGCCCCTTCACGGAAACCCTGCTCCACCTCCGCCATGTTAGACAAGTGAATGAGGACCCCATCGATCGAAACAAAGTCGAATGAACTGTCCTCAAATGGAAGGTCGAGAGTACTTCCTGATTTCAGCGTGACACTTTCTGTCGCAAATCCTCGCTCAGAAATAGACTTCCTGAGCAACGACATCCAATCGTCTCCCAAGTCGACTCCGACCACTTCCCGAGCTCCAAGCTCCAAGAGTCTCATGATCAGTACTCCAACATTGCCTCATCCAACATCGACCACACGCGCACCACAAAAAAACTCTTCGGGAATACCAAATGAGGATCCTGCGTATTGGCGCTCAATACGACTAAACGCTTCTTCGTCTCTCGTACGGCGAAAGTGTTGTTCTTCGTAAATCTTTCGAGTTAGCTCAGCGACGTCAAGCACAGCTCAAATCCGCTCATTTCCGAAGTTACCGAAGACTGCCCGCTCCAGATCGTTTCCTACATAGATCCGCATGAAGGCGCCACTGACTCACGCGAGCATGCAAAAAGTTGCCGTTGCGACAGGTCTCTTTCTACTGCATAAATCCTAAAAGCATGCCACTTCGCTTGTGATCAGAGCACGCAACATCACGGCGAGTGTGGCAAACCAACCTCATGCCGAGGGACAGGTTCTGCGTCCAAGCCGGCCATGTCGTTCTAATGCAATTTGGAGAATGGCATGCCGCACCACGGCTGCCTCCAGTTCTGACTTCGCTACGCTCCGTACTCGCCGCTAGATCCCTGGACTGCGGATAGTCTAATCGTCCTCTCCACCACCCTGTCTGCCACGAGATATCGTGCTGTGGCCTAGGCTCTCTTGCCGGGAGTACTAGCGCCACGAATGAGCCCTAAGGAGTGAATACTGTGCGTGAATCCCTTCCGACACTGGCTTCTCTTGAAGAAGAGCAGTGGTCAACTCTCATGGAGAGCACGCTTGATAAGTGGCTGGGTTCAAGACCAGAGACGGTGGCCTTCTGCTCTCGGTGCGTTCAATCAAACCAGCGTCCACGTATCGAGTTTGATGAGGAGGGAGTATGCAGTGCCTGCAGATACTGGGATCGCAAAGGGACTATTGATTGGAACTCTCGGCAGGAGAAGTTGGCCCAGATTCTTGACGCACACCGATCTCAGGACGGTTCATATGACGTCCTTGTCCCAGGGAGTGGCGGAAAGGACAGCGCTTTCGTCGCTCATCAGCTGAAGACACGGTGGGGCATGCACCCCTTGAGCGTGACTTGGTCACCTTTTGCCTACACGGAAATTGGTCATCAAAACCTGCAAGCCTTTATTCATTCAGGGTTCGACAACATTCTTGCAACACCTAATGGGCTGCTGCATCGAAAGCTGACGATGCTGAGCACGGCTCTCGTAGGTGATCCATTCTTGCCATTCATTTGGGGACAGATCAGCTACGTCTTTCACCTTGCTAAGGCTCTCGACATTCCCCTTGTCTTTTTTGGTGAGAACGGCGAAGCGGAGTATGGCGGGAGTACTGATACTGAAGACCTCATGGGAATGCCGACCGAAGCCTGGGCTGACAACTACTGGAAAGGAGTAACTCCCACGAAGCTGATCGAAGCCGGTAGTGAACTGGGAGTCATTTCGACCGAAGAAGCAGAGGGAATCTCACGGTTCTATTTTCCCCCGGACTTACATTCAGGGCTGCGCCCACTAGAAAACTACTGGTTCGGCTACTTCACCGATTGGCGTCCACAGGACAACTACTTTTATTGCGCAGAAAACACAGGTTTTCGTGCTAATCCGGAGGGGCGCAGCGAATCTACCTTCTCCAAATACGCAAGCCTTGACGATCGCATCGACGGCTTCCATTATTACTTTGGTCTCCTTAAGTTTGGTGTAGGGCGTGCAACATCTGATGCTGCCCACGAGATTCGAGAAGGCCTCATTGACAGAGATGAGGCGATCTCTCTAGTGAAAAGATACGAACTTGAATTTCCCGCCAAGAACTTCCACTACTTTCTCGAATATACGGGTCTCACTGAGCCACAATTCTTTGAACTCGCAGATAAGTTTAGATCAGAGCATCTTTGGACGAGGCGCGATGACGAGTGGGCTTTGCGATACCCCATCTGGGAGACCTAAATCGGTAGCCACGTGATGCCAACGGTAAACCAAGGGCGCGACATCGAGCCATCTCGTCCACCCGACACTGAACGTCTTCGATTGATTGCTCGACTGGATGTCAAGGGTCCGAACCTCATCAAGGGCATTCACCTTGAGGGATTAAGAAAAGTAGGAGTACCCGTCGAGTTCGCGACCCGATACTACGAGGACGGAATTGACGAGATGCTGTTCATGGATGTGGTGGCGAGCCTCTACGGTCGCTCCCAATTGCTGGAGATCGTGCAGGCAACCGCACAACAAGTGTTTGTTCCCCTCACAGTAGGGGGCGGGGTCCGATCAATAGGTGATTTTGAGGATCTTCTTCGCCATGGGGCAGACAAAGTGGCCATCAACACAGCAGCAACTCGCGATCCAGCGCTTCTTGAGGAGTTGGCGCAACTTTTCGGCCGCCAATCGGTCGTCTTAAGTGTTGAAGCCCTCCAAACTGCACCTGGAAGATGGGAGGCGCTAACGGACAACGGTCGAGAGCGCACGGGTCGGGACGTAATCGAATGGGTCGCAGAAGCGACGGCCCGCGGGGCGGGCGAAGTCTTGATTACCTCCATAGATCGCGAAGGGACACGAACTGGCTTTGACGTGGAACTCGTCCGGGCCGTTAGCGAAGCTGTCAGCACCCCTGTAATCGCTAGTGGCGGAATGGGATCAGTTGAAGACCTTGTGGCCGTTGCTCACTCGTGTGCACTTTCCGGGGTAGCTATCGCCGACGTGCTTCATTTCGGTCGACTCTCGGTGGAAGAGATCCGACGAGGGGCGCGCGATGCCGGTTTGGATGTGCGTGACTGTGACTGATCCTGTTGTCGCGATCGTGGACACCGGAGTGGGCAACCTCTTCAGCATCACCAGAGCACTGGAAGAGGTCGGAGCGAGGCCTAAACTTGTGTCAAGACCAGCGGATTTTGGAGGGGTCAATCGCGTTGTCATTCCCGGTGTTGGCGCCTTCGCCACCACCATGGCGACTTTTGAATCAACCGGACTGGCCGATGCGCTCCGCGACTTTGCCGCTTCTGACCGACCAATCCTCGGCATCTGTCTGGGCATGCAGCTGCTCATGTCGGCCGGGTACGAGGACGGTTACGCCAAAGGGCTTGAAATGATCGCTGGCGAAGCGGTACCTCTTCCACAACGAGACACACACGGCAAACAACTTCGTGTTCCACATATCGGCTGGTCACGAGTGTCACCCGTGGAGGGCTCTACGTCTACCTCGTGGTCTGGAACTCAAGAAGTACCGATTGATGTCTATTTCGCTCACTCTTTCAGCGTGAACCCCGTCTCCACCGACACAGTTGCTGGAGTTTTCACGTACGGGGGCCATGAACTGACAGGCGTTCTTCACGACGGAAACCTATGGGGCTTCCAATTTCATCCGGAGCGCAGCGGACCAGCCGGGCTTGAAATCCTGCGACAGTTCACTCTCTAGGGCCGCCAGCTTCTTTGCTTCACTCGTCAGCCGAGTGGTTCACCTGCGCTGATGCCTCGCGGAGCAATTGACCCCAGCCAGTCAAAATAGAAATCAGGGCCGACGGGCGTTTCGGGTCGCACCACACGGATGTCCTCTGCGGTCACTATCGACCCAGCTGTGATGTCTCGCGCTGCGTACATTCCTTTTCGCATTGGCACACGGTTTGGCAACTCGCTCGGTGTGGGCGCCTTGATCTCACTCCCGAGCGCAGCTTGAACTTCTCGCAGGCTCTGCACGAGTTGCGCAAACTCCACTGGCTCACTTGAGGCTGCATGATCGGGCCCGGGCAAATTCCGATCCAACGTGAGGTGCTTCTCAAGGATGACAGCGCCGCGAGCTACAGCGGCCAAAGCAACCGCCTGACCTTGAGTGTGATCCGAGTACCCGACCGGTAGGTCAAAAGCACTCCCTAGAGTACCCATGGCCCGTAAGTTGACCTGGCCTGGAGCAGTCGGGTACTCACTCGTGCAGTGCAGAAGCACAACGGATGCCGCTAATTTCTGCCGAGCACCGGAGTCTGCGTATACGTCATCAAACGCTGCTGTCGTCTTCGGATCATCATCGCTTGCAAGTCCGTAGCAGATAGCTTTCAGGGCCCACTCCACCTCCGCGAGAGTTGACATACCCGTGGAAACGATGATTGAGGCACCCGAGCGCCCGGCGTCGACAAGTAAAGGGATATTCGTAAGATCCGAGCTTGAGATCTTCACTCGGCGCAAACCAAGCTCTTCGGTGAGGAACGTCAGGCTAGGGCGGTCAAATGGCGTACTCAAGAAGTCTATGCCGCACTCAATGGCGTGCTCTCTCAAGATCAGGTGATCGTCAGCCGAGAGTTCCAGGGCTTGCAACATTTTGTGCTGTGATTCACCCTCAGGCACTGTTCGCACTTGATAGTTTGCTTTTGGAGCAGTCCGGAGCGCTATGGCGTCTGCGGTGAACGTTTGGAACTTGACGACATCCGCTTTCGCTTCTGCAGCTGCTTCAATCAACTTCCTGGCTCTCGTCAGGTCACCATTGTGATTGACGCCGGCTTCCGCAATGACGGTCACGTAATCGTTGGTGCTCAAGACCTGGCATCCATTGCGTTCGTCGACACCTTTTCAAGATTCTTCGTCAAGATCTGACATATGAAATCAACTGACTCCTCCGTCATCCTGGGCGTGCTCGGCAGACAAATGCCTCGCTCTTCAATATCGCTAGCGACAGGAAATTCCACAGCAGCCGGGAAGGCAGAGAAGGCCGGCATTCGGTTCAGCGAAGGAAAGGTCACGCGTGTTTGAATCCCTTCACTTGCCAGAACTTCCATCAAGGTATCCCGGTGATCGGAAAATACAGGATCTAGCAGGACCGGGAACAGCCAGTAAGAGCTATCTCCGAACGTTGAGGATGGCATGGGAGAAACGCCAGCAAGATCAGAGAGTTTCTCCTCATATCTCTTTCCGATCAACCTCTTCTGCTGCACCAGAGCTTCTGCTCTTTCCACCTGAGCCAAACCAATCGCGGCCTGCAAATTCGTGAGCCGGTAGTTATGGCCAACAACCTCGTGCCAATAACGGCGTGACTTAGACATTCCGTGGTCACGCAGAATCTTTGCTCGACGCGCAACGTCTTTGTCGGCAAAGAAGACCATCCCTCCCTCTCCTGTAGTCAGCGTCTTGTTACCAAAGAAACTGAAGGTCGACGCATCACTAGTCCAACCAGCATGACGTCCCGACACATTGGTGCCGATGGCCTCTGCACAATCTTCGACAAACAACAACCCACACTTGTCTGAGATTTCTCGAAGCCCACGGGCGTCACAAGGACTACCGTAAAGATGCACCGCAATAATTCCACGAGTCCGGTCCGTAATGAGCGATTCGACCGTCTCAGGACTGAGCCCCCAGGTGACCGCATCAACATCCGCAAGAACTGGCACACCTCCAGCAGCCACGACTGCGTTAGCGGTCGCCGCAAAAGTCGAAGCGGGAACAATGAATTCGTCACCGCGCTGGGTCTCAAGAGCCTGCAACGCAAGCGTTATCGCTATGGTCCCGTTGCTCACTGCAACCGGGTTCTCCAAACCGGTATAGGACGCAAAAGCGTCCTCAAAATCTCGAACAAATGGGCCACTTGACGAGATCCAGTTCTGCTCGACACATTGGAGGACGTAGGCAGCTTCACGACCCGTCAATTCCGGCTCTGCGACCGGTAAGAGTCCCCAGTGCTCACGGTATGAGAAGTCTCTAAGGTGCCCCTCCGCATCGACTCGCGGAAAGACTCTCTTGCCCTCAGCCAACCCTGAAGCTAGAGCAGTAAAGGTTTCCTCGGCACCCGCCCCTATCGACAACGTTGTGGGCTTGGGGTTCATGATGCTCGTCACGGGGGCGTCTAAATCGCTTTGACCACGAAGCGCTGCTCGTCGGAAGTCTCCATCCGAAACGACACCCACGAGTTGCTGGCCTTGAAGGACAAAGGCGACTCCAAGGCAATTCATATCCATCAATTCAACGGTCTCTCGTACAGACGCGTCGCTTGTAACGCATACATCAGCAATTTGAAGCGTGGTGTTGGTCATCCGGAGCCGCCTGTGTGCCATAACTCTTCCGTCAACTGCACCTGCTCCTTAAAGTCAACGCCGTCACGGGGAGCCACTTCGAGCGTGGCAAACTCCACCGAAGGGTCGAGGGCTGGCCAGAACCAAGATTCCGCAGTAACCGGTCCGTTTGAATCCGATCGACCATCGTTATCGCTCAAGTGATAACCCTTCGTGCAACTAGACAGATCCTGAAGCTCGCTGAAGGGATCTACCCCCATCGTCATAGCCGTGACCTTGAGATGCGCCACATCCATGAGAAGGCCGACATCCTCCGGGAGTTGCTCCATAACAGTGGCGATCTGATCTTGCGTAGCCATCAGAAGCACATCGTCTCCACACTGATCTCGCGTCCCGACCGTCAACACGTTGTTTTCAATCAGGAGGCGAATCCCTAAACCATTCGCCAGCTCCCGAAGTTCGAGGACTGATCCGGCAAAAATGCTCATGGCCTCATGGACGTCTGTGCGTTCAAGAGATTTCCACGATCGTCCGAGAAAGGACACCGGGGGATCCACCAGAAAACCAGCATGAAAACTGTAGCGTTCCGCTCCAATCGCAGCCGAAAACTCGATTGCTCGCTTCATAGTCTCCAAGGTTCGGCTCCTAATGGCGTCGTCCTGAGACGCCAGATTGAAGACAAAGGGTGGATCAGCAGGGGGAAAGTAATTGTGCAGTTGTAGGTGCGCACGATTACTTAGGTCCTTGATACTCTCCTCCAAGCCCGGGTGAGGAACCCCGCCCGATAACTCAATGAATTCAACGCCGTCGTCCAGAAGTCCACCAACCGACTCAGCCGGACGGCCAGAGAAGGAGCCTGTCGACACGAAGACAGCGCCTATTGTCACCGCCTGCTCCCTTCCTTGCGATCAACGGGCTTCCCAGAATAACCCGGTCCTGTATTCTCTCGACGCAACCGATGCCAGGGAGCCAGGTGCTAGGTCAGAACGCAATCGTAGGTCTCATACCGGCTCGGGCTGGCTCCAAGGGGATTCCAAACAAGAATGTCGTCGATGTTTGCGGCCAACCCCTCATCCAATGGACGATAGATGCTGCACAAGCAAGTGACTACGTGGACCGGGTTCTCGTCACTACTGATGACGAAGTCGTCAAGGAACTAGCCGCCAGTCAAGGCTTGCCTATTCTTCATCGTCCCCATCTGCTGTCCGGCGACTCCACGACGGCGGCGCAAGTCATCGCACACGCCCTTGAATCCAACGTGAAGGAAGACATTCTCGTCTACCTGCAACCAACCAGCCCCCTCCGTACCGCCACAGATATTGACGAGAGTCTCGAACTACTCGCTTCCCTCAATGCCAGCGCTGTTGTATCCGTCACCCCAGTCACTGAATACCCCGAATGGATGTACAGGTTGCATAGCGATGGCCATCTCCTTGAATCAGTACTCGGACACAACCCAACCTCCCGCCGACAAGATCTATCGCCAACAGTCCGACTAAACGGAGCTGTCTACTGCGCCTATGCGTGCGATTTACGACCGGATGGTGATATTTTTCGTCTCACTCTCGCGGGTTATCGGATGCCACACAGTCGCTCGGTAGATATCGACACGCATGAAGATCTTCAAAAGGCTCACTCTGCCTTGTTCAGGCGAAAGACACGTGGCAGTTAGGCCTACGACCGTGGCTGCTTGACCTATCCGAGCAGCCCAAGCTTCTGTCGAAAGCGATAAAGCTTCGGTCTTTGAGGTCCATAATTCATGCTCAGGGCAAGAATCCGCAGCGACCTGACAGTCTCCGCATCAATTTCCGTTTCGGTTGGAGCAGGCAGCAAGGGGGTTTCCCAGCAACTCTCTAGCTGGGCAAAACGCTCACCGAGAAGCGGGTCTTGTGCTATCACCCGCTCGGTCACTTTCTGCCAGTCAGGAAATGTCTGGTCACGAATTTCCTGTGTCACTTGCGCAGAAAAAACTGAAAAATCCCGGCGGGCATCGCCCGCCAATTCTTCTTGGAAGACCCAGCGCAGACGCTGGCGATCCGCAATCGTCAGATCGGTGTCGGCCGCAACCTTGCGCATAACTGCCGACTGGAGGGGGGAGATGGAAACATTTTCCCGTAGCGGGAATTGGCGTAATCGGCGTGATTGCCTAGGGAGAGAACAGGTCTCAAAAAAGTCAGTAACCGAATCCGCGCCATCTCCGTAAGGTCGCACGATAAGGCCCGTCGCCCCTGATTCTCGTTCCAAGACATCAAGCAAGGTCGACCACCGTAAATACGGAGCTTTGCGCATCTCGGACCAGAACTCTTTTGGGCTCTGCAAACACCCCTGTTGAATTCCCTGCAAGTAGACACTCTCAAGCCAGTCTGGCTGTGGCCGTAGGTAAACGACTAGTCGATACTCACAATCTGATAGAGCCTCGCGCATGAGGGAAATCCGAGATTGAGCACTTGCATAGCAATCGAAAGGTGCTCCCAAGAGATTCTCATCGCTGAGAAGCCTTGAATTTCGTGCCTGTTTGAGCCGCTCGCGCCAAGCTCTATCAGACTGATCGTTGCCAGGCTTAGGGACAATTACACGTTTTAGACGTCGGCTGTTTCGCAATGCCAGCTGTATTGACGAAGTTCCAGTCTTATGAAGACCACAATGAATGGTAATCATGACGATATCCTCAAAGGCATCGTCTCGCCTCTGCTCAGCGTCGTTTTACTCGCGGAAAACCAAATCATCGGCTCTGCCCCAGATCCAGTTCTTCCTTCATGAATACGACGGCACGCAAGTTGTTGACCTGCAGGAGAACGGTTCGACCAGTGTCAATGCCCGTTAGATAGGCCAGCACATCATCGCTCACGATAGCGCGCTGCCTTTGCTCAATCGTCATTGTCGGAGGGCCACTAAACCCAAAAGTGTCAATTACAACCAGGCTTGTCCTACACGCACGCGCCAAGTCCAAGATGATGTTTCTTCGTAGATCCGCAGTGAGACCTGACGACTGAGCACAAATTAAGGAGAAGACGTGCGACAAGATGATGTGATCAAAACTCTCCTTGAGCACCGTTGAACGAAACACTCCGTCTGTCAAATCGCCTGTTTCAACCTCAACGCCGCAGTGCGACTCGAAATCGCGTACAAGCTCCACTGCCTCATCGTTAATGTCATATCCAACGATCCGCGAACTTGGATAACCTTCAGCAAGCATGCGGATGTTTTGACCGGATCCACACCCCATTTCGAGAAAGGAGTCCCCGTCATTAAACCGCAACAGATCTGGGAAGAGGTCAACGAAAGGCTGCAAGCGAGACCGTTGAGTTCGGTACCGTTCTGAGCGCTCGTGAGCACTGTAAGCCGCTAGAGACATATAGCCGCGCCCTTTGGGACCGTAGTGAATTGGATGCAATTTTGCATACCGCGCAAACAGCAGGTCCTGTCTCACGTCTCGAACCACTAAACGCAGTCGCCGCGATAAACGTACGAGGAACGCGGCGGCCCACGAAGCACGTGTCGCCTGCAGCTTCTGTTCCCGGACAAAGCGCGCGTCCGCCAACCGAGCTTCAACAACTATGGACACCCGGACCAAAGGACGTAAACAGATACTGATCAGGGTGTCGAGCAAACTGTTTATGCGCTCAAAAGAAGCCACCCTCCTCAGTCTAGTCGTATTGCCCAGAGTCCAAAGCATCGTCAGTTAATGACGAACACATATTGCCGAGCATGAAATGGACTTTTCCGCTTCATCGTCACTAACTGGATCATGAATCCATCGCTGTTCCGAGAGGAGCTGCTTCATCGGAATGGCATCGCCGTCGATTCTTTTGTCGGGTGCGCATGGCGTGCTCAACCATCCTTTCGCACTGTTGATCCTGAAGTCGACTGTCATCCGCACAAAAAAATCAGCGCACGGGTCTTGCCAGTCACCCTTCTTGCTGCAAACTCGTAGTCAAGTTCTTGTGTTCATGGGTAACCTTTGTCTCTCACAAAAGACTCTCATCTCTCCACCAGACGACTATTTGGAGATTGCCCACTTATTGGGCGAGTCACCGCATAGGACCTTTTGAGCATTCACCGTCTCATTGGGTGCAGATGGAGCCACCACGCCAGCTACGGGCGGCCTCCGTGACCTTACGGTACCTACGTACCAAGCTAACGACGATTCTCGACTCGAATGCCAGATTGCTACTTGCACCAAAGGAAGAACTAGCCCCGGTGCACGACAACGAACTGACGAATGACCTGTTGACCCAGCCGCGCAACTAATTCACTCAGTGAAGGAGAATCTGCTGCCAAGGTCGGGGTGCGCATCAGTTCTTGGTCCCGGAGGAGGACTAGACTTCGTACTGAAAAAGTGGGGTGCTGTGCCACTCGCCGCTGCAAGAGCATGGGGAAAGAATTCCCGATGGCTTTAAGGGGTGCTTGGGTGATAATTGTAGTGAGAGGGTCGCTATGAGCCTTACCGTCGAGGGCTCCATTTCCGGAGTTTACTGGGTTCGTCACACACCTTGGCACGACGATCGAGGAAGTTTTATGCGCACATTCGATGTGACAGACTTTGAGGAATTCCATTCTGGATTTACCGTTTGTCAGCACAATGTTTCAGTTCTAAATGGACTCGGCACAGTCAAGGGAATGCATCTGCAACTCAGTCCTAGTCATGAATACAAACTGGTGACCTGCGTTTCAGGATCAGTCGCTGACGCTATCGTCGACTTGCGAGAGACGTCACCCTCCTTCGGAAAATTTGCCGTACACGAATTGCAGGCGTTTGACGGACGTAGCTTGCTTATACCGCCAGGTGTTGCCCATGGCATGCAGAATTTGGAAGAAGTCTCCATTGTTCTCTATGCGCACACAGACTTTTACAATCCCGCACTAGAGGGTGGCATCAACGCACTCGACTTGTCAGTGGGCATCGCATGGCCATTCACGCCAAAAAATTTGTCGGCTCGAGACAGGGGTCTTCCAACTCTGGAAGCATTCGGGAGCCAACATGATTTGTAGGGGCTGTGGCGCAGGTGTCCGCAATCTCTTGGTGGATTTGGGTTCAACTCCTGCCGCCAACAGGTATCTCACCGGGCCTGACTTAAATCTGCCAGAAGAGTGGTATCCCCTAAAGGTCTTCGTCTGCAGCGAATGCCATCTTGCGCAAACGGAGTACGTAATTGATGCCCAACGGGTGTTTCAGGACAACTATGCCTACTTGTCGTCAATCTCGGAGTCTTGGCTAGAACACGCAAGCACCTTTGCGTCCGAAATGATTACGGCCCTCAAGCTAGACAGCCATAGTTTCGTTGCTGAAGTGGCTTCTAACGATGGTTACCTTCTGAGAAATTTTGTTAACAGCCAGATTCCATGTTTGGGAATTGAGCCCTCTCGCTTAGCGGCTGAAGCTGCGCAATCTAGCGGTGTACCGACGGTGAATGAATTTCTTACTATCGAATTAGCCGAACGAATAAAGGCCTCTTCCGGACCGGCTGACCTTGTCGTGGCAAACAACGTGCTAGCGCATGTCCCAGCACCGCAAGAACTGTTGCAGGCATTAGAGGCATTGGTTTCTGCCAATGGATTAGTGGTGTGCGAGTTCGCTTACCTTCTCGACCTTATTGAGAAGAATCAGTTTGACACTATCTATCATGAACATTACTCCTACTTGTCCCTACAGGCAGTTGAAGAGCTAGGTAAGTCAGTTGGCCTTGAAGTTATCGACGCGAAGAGGCTCAAGAGCCATGGGGGATCGCTGAGAGTTACCTTTGTCCCGATGAGGCGCAAACGAGCACCGAAGCCCACTGATGGCCTTAACAACCTACGTCAAGCAGAGGTAAATATGGCTATTCATTCTGAGTCCACTCGGAGCGAATTCCAAAAGCAAGTACAGTTACAGAGTAATGACCTGGATCTTTTCCTACGAGAACAGCACATTGAGGGGCGACAAGTGGCGGCCTACGGAGCTGCCGCTAAAGGGAACACGAGATTAAACGTCGCAGGAATCACCTATCCCCTTCTTTCCTTCGTAGCGGAACGGAGTCCCACCAAGGTAGGGAAATACTTGCCTGGCAGTCACGTACCTGTTCTGGACGAATCAGCCCTGACCGCAAATAAGCCCGATTTCATCCTCCTCCTGCCGTGGAACTTAGCTACGGAGTTGGTTGCTCAGTTGGAATACACCCGGGAGTGGGGCGCCCGTTTTGTGATCCCATCTCCGCGGCTCACCGTCGTCTAAGCTCCTACCCATGACTCCCAAAACGGCCGTGCTACTGGCTGGCGGGCGCGGAACACGCTTGTCCGAATTGACATCGTCTGTACCAAAACCCATGGTCCAAGTCGGAAAACTTCCAATCTTGTGGCACATCATGAAACAGTTCGATCATTTTGGCGTCAAGAACTTCATCATATGCACGGGGTACAAGTCCACACTCATTAAGGACTTCTTTCTTAATTATCGCCTCCATACAGCCGACCTACGAATTGACCTACAGGCTGAATCTGTGGAAGTTCTGACACAAGCTAAGGAAGATTGGGTAATCACCATCATCGACACAGGTGACGACTCAAACACCGGTGGAAGACTCCGGCGCATTCAAGACTTGGTCTCCCATGAAAAGCACTTCTTTGTCACCTACGGGGACGGTCTCGCCAATGTTGACCTAAAGGCCCTAGAGGAATTCCATTCACAGAGGGAGCAAGCGGTCACAGTCACAGCAGTACAGTCCCCCGGCCGCTTCGGAAGCCTAGTGATTCAGGACGGTCAGGTGAGGACTTTCTCAGAGAAGCCGCAGGGTGAGGGGGGCTGGATCAACGGTGGGTTCTTCGTAATGCGTCCCGCCGCTCTGGAGGTGATAAAGGACGATTCAACTAGTTGGGAATACGAGAGCATCCCTACTCTCGTCAAAAACGGACAGATAAACGCCTTCGAACACGCTGGATTTTGGCACCCAATGGACACCCTCCGTGACCACGATGAGCTGAATCGGCTGTGGGACTCGGGCAGTGCACCTTGGAAAATGTGGGCCTGAAATGCGCTTGCTGATCACGGGAAACCTGGGCTACGTCGGTACGGTTCTCACCGAAGAGTTGCGCCGCCATACCTTAGGCTGGATGTTGTGCGGATTAGATACTGGACTGTTTGCCCACTGTCTTCTTCCCACCGATAGATCTCCCGACACGCTTCTCGATAGACAAATCTACACCGATTTGCGGGATCTACACCCACGGCAGTTGTCTGGATTTGATGCGTTGGTCCATCTTGGAGCGATATCCAACGATCCAATGGGGAGCGAGTTTGAAAGCGTCACCCAAGAGACCAACGTTGATGCATCAGTGCAGCTAGCCACGATGGCTAAAGCAGCAGGAATTCGGAATCTAGTTTTCGCCTCGAGTTGTAGCGTTTACGGGCATAGCGAGGGAGAAGCCTGCACAGAACAATCAGACCTTACTCCCTTGTCAAAGTATGCACGAAGTAAAGTTGAGGTGGAGCGCTCTTTGCAGCCACTCAGCGCGGACGATTTTCAAGTAACGTGCTTACGCTTCGCGACCGCTTGCGGCTTCTCTCCGCGTTGGCGGACAGACTTAGTCCTTAATGAACAAGTACTTGATGCCGTATGCGATGGAAGATTTAAGGTACTCAGTGACGGTACTCCCTGGCGACCTCTCATTCACATCAGGGACATGTCGCGCGCCGTACTCTGGGCCCTTACTGACAGACAGAAAGAGCAAGATCCATTCCTGACCATTAATGTCGGAGCAGACCACTGGAACTTCCAGGTTAAAGACCTGGCCGAAGCCATCGCACGAGAAATTCCCTCGTCATTCATTGAATGGAACGAGCACGGCAAGCCAGACCCTCGGTCGTATCGAGTTGACTTCTCACTATTCAAATCCCTAGCACCTAAACACCAACCTGAATACTCACTGAGCCGAACCATTGCCGAAATGGCAGCTGGCGTTCTAGCCACAGATCTGCGTACCACACGAAGGTTCAGTATGCGCCGACTTGACGAGTTACGTGCCTTAAGGACGTCAGGACTTCTTACTCCAGACCTTCGTTGGGCATAATGCATGATTGGAGATATCGGTGATGACTGAGGATTTGAGTGCAGAAGCTGCAGCCTTTGACACTCGCATCAAGGAGCGTCAAGCAAACGGGTTTGTTCCTGATCTAGAGCTACTCACTGAAAACGACTATTTCTACAAGAGTTTTTGGCGTACTCCTCTGTACGCCGATTTGTACGTCGGCGAGATGAGTCGGACCTACATCAAATATTTCGCTGATCGACTGGAGACTGGAGCAACCATTCTGGATGCGGGCTGCGGGCCGGGATACTTCTCTCTGGAGTTGGCGCGAGCAGGCTTTCACGTCACGGGCGTAGACATCTCAGGTAAGGCCCTGGGTGCTGCCGAAGAAGCCCTCGAGCAAGCGAACCGCGGACCAAAGTTTGGCTCCCTTAACTATTTCGAGGGCACCCTCCAAGATTTGGAGGACACTGGATGTGAGCCATTTGACGGGGTTCTATCGTCCGGCTTTCTGCACCACATACGAGATCTCCATACAGAGATTGCATCCCTGAGTGACTTACTTAGACAACAAGGAATTTTGGTGCTTCATGAGCCCCAGCACCATCGCTTCAGCGAAGAAGACGCATTTTGGGTTGCGGTTATGCGATTGCTTTTGGCCAAAGCAAACGTGTGGCTCGACGACTTCGGGGTCGTTGAGACTACATCGCAGCTTCAAGTCATTGCTCTAGACACGCATCGGGAATTTGTTCTTGAGCGAGACGTCGCAGAAGTCTCAGGGCAATCTCCCAATGACCTATCGGCGGACCGCGAGCAAATCATTCAGGCCCTCGAGGGGGCTTTTGAGCTTGAGGAGATCACACCAAGCCGATCATTTATATACCGCACCCTGGGGGGACTCAGGGGCAGCCAGGAGCAGAATCGCGAATTAGCGAAACTCCTGACTCTGATAGACTCCGCCGCAGTATCTCACGGCTATCTTGAGGCCAATTATTTTTATACGGTAGGACGCAAGCGCACTTAATACTGCATAACATCAAGTAGGAGGCTATCGTGAGGGTTTACATCTCTGACGATGATATGTGCACGACTCAGAAATTAAACTTGGCTCGCGTCCAACGTTGGCTCGAAGCCAACGGTTGCTCCATCGTCGAGGAGCCCGGAATCGCCGATCGCGTGATCTGCATGACGTGCAACGGGTGGGCCCTCCTCGAAGAGCGCTCGTACGATCGGATTTCCACCCTGTCCGCCTCCTCATCCGACAAGATGGTCGTCATGGGTTGTGTGGTGGATGCTCACCCCGAGAAGGTTCAATCATTATGGGATGGACCAACGGTTACAACTCGCAGCGAGGGCCCCCTATCGTTCGCGGGTATCAACGATCTGTTCCCTGACTTCGCTATCCCTCTTGAGCACGTACCCGCTCAAAGTACTTTCCGTCACGATAAGGACTATCGAGACACAACCAAACTACGTAAATTTGTTAACATCGCGGAAGGCTGCTCCTTCGCATGTTCCTTTTGCACGCACAAACCAGGCCTAGGACCCAAACGCTCTCGAACCCTCGAGGACATTCTTGAACAGTTCTACTCCTTCCAGGACGAACCGGTTGATGTCGTCCATCTCATGGGCATGGAAACTGGCCTATGGGGAGTTGAACTTGGAATGGGCTACCCCGATCTCCTCGAAGCTGTCTTGGACCTGCCGGGAAAATTCGAAATACATGTCGCGCAATTCCAACCGCACGGCCTCAAAATGCACGGTCAACGTTTGACTGATGCCTTTTCGCACCGCCGGGTGACTGACATTCAGATGCCCATTCAATCGACGTCCGATCGGATCATGAAGATGATGAATCGGAAAAATCATTCAGCAGCCATCTCCCCATTCTTAAAACAGGTCGCCCAACGCAACACAAGGGTCGTTTTGAGAACAGACGTCATCGTCGGATGGCCAACTGAGACGCCTGAGGAGCGTAAACATTCCCTCGACTACGCTGCGGAGCACTTCGATGAAGTTGCCACCTATGCGATCGAACTTCATCCAGACTTACCCGCCTGGAAGTATCACGCCGACGCTTTTCCTCCTGAGGAACTCGACGCCATCTTGACATCTTCACGGGAATACCTCGAGAACCTCGGTGTGGTGGCACACTCTGGGCAACAAGATGATGCGTCCATGGCCCAAGCTGAGGAGCAGAGAATCGCTCTGCGGGCCGAAAGGGGCAGTGCTTCCCTACAAGATAACGTCGCTGATAAGCCATTTATTGAGGTGAACTCACTCAAATTGAAAACCAACCATGGGTGAGGGTTTTTCCGTTAACTACAGCAGGTCAGTAATTACCCTTGACTCAGGGGAAGAACTCAGTTTTGACTCAGCGGCAGCCTTCTCTGTGATCAGTGAGGCTTGGTTGAGGCTGGGTTGGGATACGAAGTACGTGTACGGTTTTTCTTGGCTTGGGCGTCCAATCATCCAGTTACCCGAAGACATTTTGGCTATTCAGGAGTTGATCTCTACTCATGAACCGGACATGGTCATCGAAACTGGCGTGGCGCATGGAGGATCACTCGTTCTGTACGCGTCACTGCTCGAGGCCATGGGACATGGTCATGTTATTGGGGTCGACATTGATATTAGGCAGCACAACCGAGTCGAGATTGAGAAACACCGCCTCAGTCGACGCATAAGTTTAGTTGAGGGGGATTCCATTCATGCAGACACAGTCTCCCGCGTTGCCCAAATGATTCCCCGTGATAGCCGAGTCGTTGTCCTCTTGGACGGAGATCACTCGTATCGCCATGTACATCGTGAGTTGGAGTTGTACTCGCAATTCCTCTCTGTTGGAGACTGGATCATTGCATGCGACGGCATAATGAGTCGACTCGTTGGTGCGCCACGCTCAGAGGACGACTGGCAGTGGAATAATCCTGCTCAGGCCGCGCTTGACTTTGCGAAAGAGCATGCTGACTTTGTTATTGCGGAACCTCCTCGCAGTTTCAATGAAGGTACTATTTCAGAGCGCGTGACCTACTGGCCAATGGCCTACCTCCAGAAGGTTCGTTAAGGCGGATCTTTTACACCCCCGGGGGCTTCTTGACACTTGTCGCTAAATGGTTGCCGACCTCTTCAACATTTTTTTGCCTGAGCAAGCCTTAGCATTGCGCACAAATCCGCTCTACGGATGGTCTGTATCGTCTTTGTTTTCTTTTCGCTGGAACCAGGTCTCCTGGACTCGCCGCCATCTACCCAAGTGGCCAAGCCGACGAAACGACACATGGAGTCAAGCGCCACACGAAACGTTTGAAACTGGGCCCGCACCTCCTCTCCTAAAGCACTCCGGCGCACACCAATTTGATTTGCATCCTTGCTGATACCGTCTGACGCGTGGTGAACGATAGTTCCTCTCTCCTTGAGGATGTCAGCATCATTATTCTCAGCCGAGGCCGACAGGACTTTCTTCGTCGCCAACTTCTTTACTACAGCGATTTTCCTGTGGCAGTGATTATCGCAGATGGATCGGAGAGTTCTTGGCCGGAAGGTCGCACAGGCACGGCTGGCGAGGCAAGTTGGGAGTACTTCTCGATGCCCGGATTGGAGACGTACTTTCAGCGACTCCTCGAAGCGCTAAAGCGAGTCAAGACTACTTTTGTGACATTCGCGGATGACCAAGATGGGCATCTATGCACAGGAATTAGGAATGCCGCTGAGGCCTTAAACGCAGACATGACCATCGGTCTCGCTGGCGGCACCATTGCATCGTGCTTGGATCCAAACTCTGCAACCACCCTCGTCCGTTGGGGCTACCTCAGTGATTCAGTGGACCTGGCCGGGCTCTCCGGAGTGGAGCGCCTGGAAAAGATTTGGGCCTCTGACCGTACCGGCAATTTCTGCTACCAGGTGTACCGCACAAACGATTTGCGCGGCTTACTGAGTCACCTTCCCGAATCTACCAACATCTACCTAAATCAAGACTGGACGTTCATTGAGACGGTGTACGCACTCTTTTTCTCTCTCTTGGGTACCTTTGTCATGCTGGACGTGCCATATTGGGTCAGATCCGGCGACAGTCTCAAGCTTCCTGACAAGTACTCATCTGCGGATCCTGAAACGGTCGAGACCTTGGTTTCATATGTGCTAAACCTGTCGGAGTTATCGCAGAGTCTTGGAAGTTTGCACCCTGTTGAATTGGACTCCGTCCGAGCCGAGGTGCTCACCATCTTGAAGGCGGAGCGCGTTGCGCCGAGAGGTCTTGTCGAGCGGACCAAGAGACTCGTCGTCAACTTCTCCTCGTTTGGACGAGCACTATCTTTCCTTAGTCGACTACTTCGAATTTGGTCAATTACCACCTCCGTCACTCTTCGATTTAATTGGAACCTCGGTATTCCGTTTTCAGACTTTGGCTACGTTCGGGCAGCAGCTTCACCTGACGCCGTCCGAGATGTCCATCGACTCTCTCAAATTTGGAACAAATTTCCGGACGGAATTACCGACCAAACCTTCGCTAGGATGGAATTCAAACGCGGGTCTTAGGCTGCCTCCAAGATACGGGGGAAGCACTCACACCACGACAAAGAGCAGATGGCGCAAGCTTCTATGGGACAACTTGGGAGATTCGATACCGAACACCCAGCGGACCGATTTTCACTCGGAAATGCTATCTTCCTTCGCGGGTCGATAGCCGGAGCCAGTGCTAGCTTCGAAATGCTGGATGCACTCTCTTCGTGTGCTTCCTTCACAGAGGAGCTACCGCTCCTTGTCACGGATGCCGGCTGGCCAAAGAAGGGCTGCTAATGACTTTTCGATTCACTAGTCTCGAAAACCCATCCGGATGGCCATCCTGGCCCACGTACGGTTTAGCTGAGCAAGCCGCCGTGCAGCGTGTGATTGCATCCAACCAATTGTTTGCCGCTGAGGAAGTTAAACAATTCGAGGACCTCTTCAAGGCTTTTCTCGGGATTCAGTACGCAGTCGGTGTCGGAAACGCCACCCAAGGCCTTCATCTTGCTTTAGCTGCTCTAGACATTGGTGTCGGTGATGAAGTGATAGTGACGCCGTATTCGTGGATTTCCTCTTCGTCATGCGTCCTGATGCAAAACGCAACCGCTGTCTACTGTGACATCGAATCAGACAGTCTCGGGCTCGATCCGGACGCCGTGGCAGAAAAGATCACACCTCGGACGAAGGCAATCATTGCCGTCCATCCATTTGGGTATCCAATAAGAATTCAGGAGTTGGCTGACCTTGCTGCCCGCCATGAAATTTCGCTCATTGAAGATGGATCCCACGCTCTCGGGGCAACTGTGCGCGAGAAACCTGTTGGAACTTTTGGACGAATCTCTGTGTTCAGCTTACAGCAAAGGAAGGCTTTGAGCGTCGGCGATGGTGGAATGGTGTGTACCCATGACGAACGAATAGCGGAGAAGATATCGCGGCTTCGCTCGTTTGGTGACGACGAGTTGAGCTACAACTACCGAATGACCGAGTTTTCTGCCGCAATCGGCAGTGTCCGTATAGGAAGACTTCGTGAGGAGAATGCCTTGCGGCTTCAAAATGCCGAAAGGTTGGCGTCTCAGATTGGAGGGAATAGCGCCCTACAAGTGATGTGGCCAAGACCCTCTTCGAATGGTGTCTTTTATGCGGCTCTACTTCGTGTCACTCAATCCATTCCCAACCTAGAAACTAATCTTCAGGCAATGCGGGAGCAAAGTATTCCCATTCGCTCCACTTGGTCACCCCTACATCAACACCCCCATTTCAATCCCCGAGAGATACCTGCGCGTGGATTTCCAGTCTCCACTGCCGACCTTGACCAAGACGCAACGCCGGTCCCCTATGCCGCGCTGGATCTCCCCATCGCCAATTCATTACTACCGAGCAAGGTTCTGGAACTCTACGTTCACCCCCCCACCGATCAGGGCAACATTGACTTTGCGCTCTCGCGCATGAAGGAGTTTGGAATGATATGAAGCTAGACTTTGTCCGGTCTAATCACATAGATATCAAGGACCGACGAAAACTCTTGCATCTAGTTCGCGACTCCTTCGAAGATCCCATTCACGGCCTGAACCTTCACGCCTTTACCTCGCAAACTTACGAACCCGGTCGCGAGAACCTCTTGCTTATCCGCGATAACGGCAAGCCAATCGCTTGTGCTCTAACGATCAAGCGGTCGGTTCGTACCACCGTGGGAAAAGCATCATTCCTCTCAGCTGGCTCAGTAGCCGTGGCCAAAGCATCACGCGGTCGTGGCCTGGGAAAACGCCTCGTCCGTGGCCTGGTTGAGCTTGCTCAGGAGCAGCACTGCGATGGAATCTATCTGCAGGGGATTTCAAGCTTCTACACAAAACTTGGTTTCCATGCATGCCTATCGAGGTCCGAGACCTCCCTGGAACTTGCTTCAATTCACAGGGCGCCCGAGGTGTACTCCCGACCACTTGACGACTCTGACCTTCCGTCGGTAGCTGCACTCTACGAACATCAGGCACAGAACAACATCCTCACAGCTCTTCGGACCACCGACGATTGGGACTGGTTGGTAAATCACGCGACACCGAGCTACTTCTTTCACAAACCAAGAGTTGTCATTGAGTCTGGAGGCGTTGTGGGATATTTTTGCACGGACCCAGACGATCCATCTCGCATTCGAGAATTTGTGAGCTACGAAACCGAGGTCGCTCTCACGAGTTGCCTGTCTGCCATTGCTAACCAGCCAGAGATCGAGCACACACAGCCATTACGTGTCATGACGCCACGTAACTCTCAGCTGACGGCCCTGCTGCACAGGCGCCTATCTGGCGAGTACATTGAGCATGTTCGTCAAGACGGTGGTCAGTTGATGTACCTCTTAGATCCAGAACGAAGCCTGAACGATGTACTACATCACCTTTTCGCAGAAGTTTTTGCTTTGCAAACTCAGCCAGGTGGACAAATCCATGTCCAAAACTCTCAAGGTAGGCCAATTCTTAAAATCGCAATTCCCCAGATAGCAGCGTTTGTATACGGCTACAGAAGTGTGGTGTGGTGGTTTGATCAAGCCTACGAGGAGATTTATCGACGCGTCATGCAAACGGCCGTGCCCTTCATCTATCAGGGTGATAACTTGTAACATGCGATCGACTCTCGGTACCTCTTTACCTGCGTCCCACGCGGCGGTCGGCGGCTGCACGCGGGGCACCAGAAGACGATTCTTCAAAGAAACTGTGAGTGACTATTTGTGAAAACCATTTAATCAATGAGATCACGTATCAAAAAAAATTGGAGCTCGGTTACCGCGGCATCCAGCATAAGAATTGCCAAAATGCTCCACAAGTACGTGGGCTTACACTTTGGCACATTTCACGGTGGAAGAATCGGACATTTCATTGACGAAGGCGACTTGATGACTACTGCAATCGCCAACGACCAATCCAGACACCATCTGATTGTCATGCCTGCTGACACCTGTAATGAGCAGGTTAGAGAGATGTATCTAAGGCTGTTTTCGAATTTTGAGAACGTTCATTTAATTGACGCCCGTCGTGGATATTTCTTCCAGAAGCTAGGGGACTGGATAGCCCTTCTGACAAGCATCGAGTACCGCAATGGAGGTGCTCACGGTTTTCTCAGCTGGCCAGTCCAATCAGTTGGTCTAAGTTCTTGCGGTTGGTATCCGAACGCGCGTCCAACTTTGATGTTCACGAAGGAAGAGATCAGTCGGGGGTGGCGACAGATCAAAAAGTTACAGCTTTCGCCTACCGACAAGATTGCATGTCTTCATGTCCGCTCCAATTCATACCTTTCCCGACAGCAACCTGGTCACGACTGGTCTTACCATGACTATAGGAATCCGCCCATAGAGGCTTATGTCCCAGCTGTCGAATACCTCTTAGACCACGGCTTTAAGGTCCTCCGGCTGGGATCGGGAGCGACACAAGCATTTCCTCTCAAGCGGGCTGGCTTCATCGACTACGCCCTATCTGAAAGTCAGTCTGATTTTCTAGATGTTTTCCTCTATTCCGTGGCGAGTTTGGCCATCGCGGGAGGACCTTCGGGACTTGACCACCTGGCTCTTGCGTTTCGTTGTCCATTGATCACTACGAATGCAATTCCATTTCAGATCCAACGCTACGACACCCCAATTTCAATTGTCATGCCATGTCTTCTAAGGGACTTGCGCACCAATACCCTTCTGAGTCTTTCGCAGATGGCTGAATACCAATTCTTTCGAGCCCAACAATATATAGACGCGCAGGTGGGACTTGAGTACAACTCTGCCGCAGAGATCTTGGATGCCGTTCGTGAATGCATCGAGTGCATGCAGGGTGCCGATACGGTGTTCCAACAGGATGAGGATGATCTTTTTTGGCGCTGGGTTGAGCAATGTCATTTTCCATCGGCACCTCTGCCCGATGGGGTTTCGAGTCATGATCAGCGTCGCAGCAGAATCAGTTCCTCATTTTTAAGCGAGTATCGCAACTTGCTTCTTTCTTGAGCGCCCGCGAATTGAGGATTCAGCGAAAAGTCAATCCCGTGTGCCTCATTTGGGTAGCGACACACCCAAGGGCAAAATTCAGAGTAGGGAAAGTGACTGCTCTTCAGGAGATGAACTTGCTACATTATTTTTGGCTAGACGAAACGACGATATCTTGTTGAAAATGGTTTAGAAATCTTCTGCCGCTCATTCATTTCTGGCAACCCTGAAGTGGGCGAGTGCCGGAGCAAGACTGCAAAGACTCTTGGCTGATTCTCCAATGACGGCACACGACAAATGACCTCGGGAATGCGAACGTTGACTGTCGCCTAGAGTCGGCCCTCCGCATTACTCCCGCTTCATGACTGCCAACTCACTCAGTCACCTTGAGGTAATCGCATTGCCAGGTGATGCCCAAACATTTCAAAACCAAGCGCTTGGTAAAAGGGGACCACCTGCTGCTGACATTCCAGTACCACTCTCAATGCTTGTCTCTCTCTCGCTTCTTTGATGATGCGTTTCATCAGCATTGAACCCACTCCCATTCCTTGGAAACGCGGATCCACGACAACATTCTCGGCGTGAACAACCACACCCCCCCTGAATTGTCGCTCTGGCACCAAGCTGCAAAAGCCAATTACTTGACCTGAGGCTTCTTCTCTGGCCACGAGGGGAATCCCTGACATGGTGTCCCACGCGTTAAGCACTTCAAGTGCCTCCGGAACAAACTGGCCATTGACTCGAAACACATCCAAAATCTCAGGCACATCTTGCCGACGAGCATCAACAACTTCGAATGACGGATCAGAGTTCATAGAAATCCTCGATCACCTGGCACACCACGTCAACCTCCTCGTTCTTCAGATTGTTGTGCATTGGCAGGCACAACATACGAGAAGTGAGGTCAGCCGCTCGTGTAAGATCTCCAGATACAGCCTGCTTACAGACAGGCTGATCTGATATGAGAATCGGATGTCTCACTTTGACTTCAATTCCTTTGCGTCTCAAAAAGTGGACAAGATCATCGCGGCGGTCCGCTAGAACGGTAAAATCATAGAAGGTGTGGTCGTATCCGTCGCCCAAATCCGGTGAAGTTATGTGCTCTGGCAGCTGCTCCGCGTAGCGATGGGCGAGAGATCGACGCGTATTTATCACGTCGGGCAGACGTTTGATCTGGTACCTCAATATCGCAGCTTGCAATGCATCCAGAGTGTGCTTCGATTCGGGTGTGACGCAGATTTCATCGTCAACAGTTCCGCACCGTCTCAAGGATTTCAGCTTCCCTAGTAGTTCTTCATCATCAAATACCACTGCTCCTGCATCACCCAATGCGGCCAACACTTTCATGGGGCTGAAACTAAAGACCCCGACATTTCCAAAGTTTCCAGCGGCTATCCCATCTCGACTAGCGCCAGCAGCTTGTGCAGCGTCTTCGATAACGACTAGATCATGAGCCTTCGCCAGTGCGAGTAATGGACTCATTTCAGCCACTCGGCCATAAAAATGTACGGGTAGTAGAGCTCTGGTCTTCTTTGAAACAAGTTCGCCCGCCGCGTTGCCATCAATATTGAAGTTTTCGTCGACGTCAGCAAATACGGGGGTGGCTCCTACCATGAGGATGGCATTGGTAGTCATCAGCCATGACATGGGTGTTGTTATGACCTCATCTCCGGGACCAATGCCAAGCGCCCGTAGAGCAATAACGAGCCCGGAAGAAGCTGAAGAGACTCCAACTGCACACTTTCGATCCACCATTTGTTGGAGGTCACTCTCAAATTCTTCAACCTCCTCGCCCAAGATTAAGATCCCATGTTCCATCACCCGCTGCAAGATTGCGTGAAGTTCCGCTTGTTGCTGCGGATCAAGGACTCGAAGGTCCCTTAGCCGCACGAGTGGTTTGATGGGGGTCCCCGGCATGTCGTCAATCAAACTCCCACGTCTTGTCCCTTTCACAGTATCTCGAGCTCCGGATACCAAGCCTCTAGATACTGATGGCGCATGGTCGTTGCCCACAGCCCATGACTCTCAGTCAATTCTAATTCACGTTTCGCTTTTTCCTTCATTGTCGTGGAACCTAGAGTCGCCGAATCCCAGTAAACTCCCCCCGACGTCATTCGACTCCTCGCGAACTCATCAAAAGGGACATTGGAGTCGTGAGAATATGGTGAACCTGCTCGAAATCGAACATCAAGACTGACACGCCACGCGGCAGACAGACAAGTTTTAGGAATAACTGTTCTGTGGGGCGTAGCTGTCGGCCAAATAGCACCGCTACCGACTTCAGTAGGGAATGGCAGAGCCCGCAGGTCCTTTTGATCTACCGAAATTTCTGAGTAACTCGCGAAACGATCCATAGCAAACTGGGAGGGGTCCCGAAACTCATACATAGCGAGATACGGTGATTCCGGACTCACAAAGAGATAGACGAACAAGTTGAAACTGTCGAGAGGTGCACCACTCCAACTATCGCAATGAATGTAGTCTGTTCGATAGTTTGCATCAGGGTTGGAGTTATTGCGTGACTCTACGACCCTAATATTGGCAGGAAATTGCACGCTCCCAAAAGCACTAATGGAAAACCCAAACTCATGAAGTAATCCTGGAAGTAATGCTTCTACTTGCAGCATCAGGGGAATATTCATTCGGAGATCTACCGGACCCTGTTGGCTCAGAAGGTTGCACACGTCCAATGTATTTCCGCGTAGATCTACCCCTAGTGCTTCAGAAACAAGAGACTGTAGTCTACCGAAGACACGCGAGGAACTGAGGTCTGCAGTCATAGCACTGGCCGGCAGGGAGGTTGTTCCTGTCATAGGTCAATAGTACTTGTCTCCACTCCAGAAATTGTATCCAGTTGCGGTTCATCACAACAAAATGCTTTCCGCCCGATGGCTAGCAGAATAACTTGTGAGATAGACGGATCCGACACCACAAATCGATTGCGCCGGCACGGACGACGCACCTCGAAGGAGCGTCCACTACTTGGACAGCCCTGGGATCATGGCATTCACAGCGCTCAGCGCTGGCAACACGATCAATCCTCAAGTTCTTCATCTCTATTTTCATCTGACCGACGCTGTGTATCTCGCGTCTCCCGAACCAGAAACTGTGGTCTTCCATTCAGGCGTTCGAATAACTCACCCACATATCCCCCAACGATTCCCACACTAAATAGGGTCAAGCCCCCTACGATAAGCGTCACGGCCATTTGGGAAGCCCACCCGTCGACAGTGCGGCCCGTCGCAAAATCGACAAACACCCAAACAAGCCAAAGTGACGCAATAAGTGCCATGACGAAACCAATAGTCATAACCATACGCAACGGCTTGGTCGAAAATTGAAGGGAACTTCGTAATGCCAGCGTTAACATACTTCGAAACGAATACTTTGAGGCTCCAAAGGCTCTTGTATGGGCCTGAAATTCAACGTAACTTGATGAAAATCCCAAATACGGCAGCAGTAGTCGAAAAATTTTCTGATCAGGTATCTCGTTGATTACGTCCACGACATTACGGCTCATCAATCGGAAGTCGGCGGCGCTATCCATGACAGGAACACCAGTAAGTCCCCTGATCAATTTATAGTAGGCGTGAGCGGACTGCCTCTTTGCCCAACCATCTTCCGACCGATCTGATCGAATTCCGTAGACAACGTCCACGCCATCCGCAATGGCGCTATCAAGGAGATCCTTAATCACGTTCGGTGGGTGCTGACCGTCTGCATCCATCGTTACGACGTATTCCCCGCGCGTTGCACGAAGACCAGCATCAAGTGCCACCTGGTGTCCCCGATTAGCCAACAACCGCACCCCTCGCAGCTGTGGCCAAACAAAATTGCTCACAACATCCCACGAGGAGTCAGTGCTCCCATCGTCCACCACGATGACTTCGTAACTGATACCCAAGGTATCCAGGCTCACTCGGAGATCAGACAAGAACGAAAGCAGGCCCTCTTCTTCGTTGAAGCATGGAGTGACTACAGATATCCTGACCCGCTGTGACATGCTGTCAGCCTAATCGAAAAGGCCGTCTTTTTTTTTTAAAATTTTCTCTGTCCCCTAAACTTAAGAAATGGTGAGGAGAGGTGGCTCGGTGCCTTCACATTCAGTGGCGTACCCCGCTTGGCGCCGATGGCGAAACACACATCTACAGCCACCGCGGTCGTTTTTTGACGCCGTAGTGAAGGATAGTGACTACGACGCGCTACTTGAGGGCCGGAATCAAGTTCGGCGCTCTCTAGCTCGCAAATTGGCCCAGCGAGCAATGTGGTTCTGGCCTCGAATCGACGACGCAGCAGACTGGGCCGAAGCCACCCGAGGCGGGCTCCGGTCTCCGACGAACTATCTACGCGACAATCCGACTCGGCCTGCGCAGCGTGTCATTGATGTGCTGCCCCGAAACGAATCGCTTCTGGAACTTGCCTGTAACTCTGGCAATGACTTGCATTTTGTGTACCGCGCCGGCTTTGCGAATATCCGAGCGGTGGACGTAAGCGCATCAGCCCTCTCAGAATTCCGAGAGAACTTTCCCGAAACCTGGTCCGCCGTCTCTGTATCGCACGACCTCTTCCAGCGTTACCTTCCCAAGCAGCCGTCCCAATCTGTAGGAACGGTTTACAGCAACGGTGCTGCAATAGAACTCGTTCACCCCAGCTTTCCGATCGTTCAGGAAATATGTCGAGTAGCCAGAAATGGAGTAATCTTGGAACTAGAACCTTATTCGGCTGGCTACCCTCGAGACTATGTCGGACAATTCTCGCAGAATAATTTTTCGAATTTGTACTCAACAGAACTGAATGACGGACCCGGTGTCAGCCACCTTTATCACTTTGTCGCAAACTGAACTTTCGCGGGGCCTCCGCGTCACTTTTTGGTTTCTGCTCTCGACGATTTGCTTTCTTTCGGTATTGCTACCTGGGACACCCATTCTTGGAGAGTGGGAGAGTCAATCGGTGTACGCGATCTTCGGTACGCAAACCCAACAACTTGCACTTTCAATTTCTCCTGCAGCAAATATCGGCGGCCAATCGTACATTCTTGTCGACATAAGCCGTAGCCTCATTGAGACTCTAAACTTGCCTTACTCCATCGACACGATTCGCTTACCAGTAAAAATTATTGGGGCTATCGGGTTGTTCGGCTTCTGCATCACTGCCCGCAGATGGTTCGGTTCTTGGCCTGCTTTAGCAGCAACATTCTTGCTCGCAGCAAATCCCATGTACCACCAATACCAAAATGAACTAATCATCGCGGGTCCAAGCCTGGTTGCATTCATTCTTTTGGTTGAGCGACTGCAGTACGTGGCCCGCGAGCCTGGGAGCTGGTCCAGATGGTTAACTCTAATGCTTATCTGGACGCTCTTACTTACGATGTACGGACCATCTCGAATATACGGCACAATCCTTGTCGTAGCTTGGCTCTCGTACTGTCTGTATCAATCACTGCGACGTAGATTTCATCTTCGATTCAGCTCCCTGGCGCTACGGGCAGCTGTCTCTGTGTCTCTCGTTCCAATAACTCTTGCGATGGCTGATCCTTCTAATGTCCAATTCTTCAATAGAACGATTCTTTTTCCACGTGTGGCTGAAAGTACTTTGGTGAATGGCTCCTGGGATGCAGTTTTCAAGGCGTTTCCCATAAACACAAAAATCTTGGCCGAGTCCTTATTGTTGGGAGGCGGGCCTTATCAGTCGACATTTGTGGAAGCAACACTCATTCAAGGTAGGTATCCAACAATTCCTCTCCTAATTGTTCCGTTCATGCTTATGGGCCTGGCTATCGTTTTTTGGCGGGCCTGGCTAGGCAGGCGATTTGGCTTAAACCGCTATCTCGTGGTGGCAGGTCTCGCTGTGTTGACGACACTTCCACTCTTGACTAGTTCCATCTTCTCTTCCGTTTACGGTCCCAGCTCCTCACTTGTCAATCATCGAATGGCTTTCTTTCTTTTGCCCGCCTACCTGGCTGTCGCGGCCTTGGGGGAAGTACTTCTGACAAGGACTCGCGCGTGGCGCCTTGCAGGAGCCGCTACCTTCTTACTTGTCGGCTGCATCGGCCTAGGCCAGATTTTTGCCGGAAATTCAAGTTTCGTTGCACGTGCAGCCGGGACTGACCCAAGTCTCACGGGAAAGTCTGGTCAAGCCCAGTGGTTACAAGGTTACTCTCTGATCGGTAAAGGGTCGGGACAAGGTTCTCACTTTCAGCAGCACGAACAGTACAAAAGGTGGGCCGGCATTACTGCCCACGCTATTCGGACAAGACCTCAGGCCGACATCATTATCGTTCCCACAAACGTTTCCTGCTTCCCTGAAGCACCTTTCGAAACGCACACGCTTAGCGAACTCCGCGACAAGAATTACCACGGGACCTATTTGAGTCTGTACCTGGCGGATGCGCTGGGCGGCAATGGTGTTGGCTATGTCAGCATTCCACCGATGGAGAATCCAGAGGGGTACGTAATGTACAAGCCGGGAGTTTTTCCTGGCCGCCTAACGACAACTTCTAGCGGTGTGATTGACGCCAAGGACGCCGATACGAAAGCGGCGCAAATGGTAGGAATTGATTCGACTCCGCAAGTCATAGTGACGACAACACCTACCGAACTCCAGGCAGCCAAAAGACTGCTGACAGAGCAATCCCACGCCTTTGACGTATTTGACTCCCCTCTTCCCTGCTGGGGTGCCGGCTAGACCTGCTGCATGTCGATGATCACCCGGCCAGGGAGCCCCTTTCGTAAGGCCTCTACCCCTTCATTGACTTGATCCAAGGGAAGCAACGTGATGGGTAAGTCTTGTAAACGGTAATTGCCATTAACGGCGAGTTTTGCCAGCCGGGCGATGTCAACTTCCGGGCGTGCCCCACCACCTTTCGAGCCAGTTAGAATCGTGTCAAAGTGCAACGGAAGGGTGTGAATCATTGCAGGTTCATCATGGTGAGGGACGCCGACGAGCACACAACGACCGCCTCCTGACACCAGACGATATCCTAATTCGATCATGTCATGATTGCCGGTTGTCTCAATGACAACGTCTGGATGAGCATCGCCCAAAGACCGGAGAATGGTCGATTCCAGTCCCTTGCCTTCCACTCTTGAGTTAAATGTATGCGTCGCGCCAAACTGGTCGGCCACCTCAAGTCGCTCAGCGACAAGGTCCACTCCTACAATGGGAAATCCTCCCGAGAGCCGGGCCGCCTCCACAACAAGTAAACCCACTCCACCGGTACCAAGTACCACAACCGACTCTCCCAAACGCAGGGCGGCGTCACGACCAATCACTCCGGCGGCGGTCGTCGCCGCGCATCCAAGTAAGGGCGCGAAACGCGGGTCGAGGTTCGAATCAAACTTCGTTACCCGATTCTCTGAAACAATAGTGACTTCACTAAGTGTCGTTACCCAACCGGCATTGACCGTCGTGGTGTTCCACTTGTACCTGGCCGGATGAGATTCTATTCCGGTGCCGGGCATCCAATGCAGTACGACCGTGTCACCCTCACCAACTGTACGAACGAGAGGGCCTACTTCGACCACTTCGCCGATACCTTCGTGTCCGAGCAGGTGCGGCAAGAACTTATCGGGACCCTTGACGGCATCAATCTCATTAAGTTGAGCTCCGCAAATCCCACTGTAGCGGACTTTTACTCGAACTTGTCCAGCCTTCAGGTGCTCAGCAGCCTGAATGGTATCCACCACCAATGGTTTGCCGCTACTTTCAAGGATGGCGGCACGGAATTCATCCACAACCCAAACTCCTATTCAAAATAGATGAACTCATAATCACCGGTGTAGCCGACCTTGTCGAAAAGCCAGACCCACTCTTCGACATCCAAGAGCGACTCGGCGGTGAGCGCCCAGCACTCAAGGTTGAACATTTCAAGTTCATCTCGATAACTCTCAGTCATGACGTACGCCTGTCTACCGACTCGCTGGATCTCCTTTAGGGCCACATCAAGTTGGAAAAGTCGTAGGTTATGTAACATCGCTAGAGAGATAACTAGATCGAACTCATCATTCGCAAATGGAAATGGCTCCTCGGCCCGATGAATAAAGAGATCACCCTCAAAGTCCGGATGACGATTGGCCAGTCCGTACTCCGAAACGTCAAAGCCCACCAAACGTGCTCCGGGCAGAAGTAATTGAATCTCGTGCATGAGGAACGCCTTACCACAACCAACATCAAGAAGACTTGACTGGTTGGTGAGTCCGTACCGTTCAATCAATGATTCAGCGACAGGTTTCCATCGTCCGGGCAAATAGTGGTACCCCCCATACCCATAACGGCGGTCGCCATCCCAGTAGTCCTCTTCATACCTTTTCGCAATCAACATGGCCTCGACCTTCTCGTCAACCATGCGGGCGAGATAGTCGCGAACTGTTGAAGTATGGAGCGGGGTCACCAGGTTGAACATTTCACCCATGTAAATTCTCCTTCATCAAGGTGTCCATGCGAGCCGCTAGACGATCTTGCGATAGACCCGCTCTGTCCCAGTGTTGGATCTGTGAACCATAAGCGGAAGCGAAACCTTCCGGCAAACTCGCTTGATGAATGTTGCCGGAACTACCGTTGCGGGCAGCAGCTTCCACTATCGCTGTCCACAAGCCACCCGAAGGTAAGTGCTCTTCCACTACGAGAGTGACGTCATGACATGTCATCGTCTCGAAAATGGCATCAGTGTCAAGTGGGTGCACCGTAGGAACATGTGCGACAGTAACCAAGCCGATCCCAAGGCTGTCTGCAGCCCTCAGGCACTCATGGCCGATGACACCGGTAGTAAGCGCAAGCAAACGCGTTCCTTCGCGCAGAACCCTCAGGGACCCCGGTGTAAAGCCTGGCTCTGTGACTATTTCCTCACCACCTTTGCCTATGCGCACGTAGGCGGGACCTGGGATATCAGCCAAGACTGAAATCACCTCACGCATCTCCAGAGGATCAATCGGACAGAAGACCGACATGCCGGGTATCGACCGCATAAGAGCCAGATCATCAATAGCTTCGTGCGTAGGCCCTAGGGGCGCATAAACCATCCCTCCGCCAGCAGCCACTAGTCGCACAGGAAGGTCGTGAAGGGCGACGTCAACGATGACTTGTTCAAGTGCTCGACGAGTGAGAAAAGTGCCTATCGTGTGCACGAATGGCACGTAGCCCTCCAAGGCAAGACCAGCCGACATTCCAACGATATGTTGCTCAGCGACACCCTCCATGAGCACACGATCCGGGTAACGCTCCATCAGATCTGCCATCGTGCCAGCGCCAAGATCCGAGCCGACAAAAACTACACGCGGATTCTCTTCGATGAGGTCAGCGATCTGCTCAAGTGCTGCCTTACGCACGAGCGACCGCATCGCGAAGGCTGGCGACATCTTCGGGTTTCAGATTAGACTTGTGGTGCCATGAGGCCACGCCCTCCGCAAAGTCAACCCCACGCCCCTTGATTGTATGTGCGATTACAGCCTTTGGGGTTTCCCGATCTTGAGTCTTTAAAGCTCCATACAACTGTTCAACATCATGACCATCCACCTCCACTACCGAAAAGCCAAATGATCTCCACTTGCTGGCTAAAGGCTCTAGATCCCATACGTCGGAAGTATCTCCGTAGGACTGGAGCTTGTTGTAATCAACTACGACGGTGAGGTTGCTATAACGGTGATGTCCCGCGGCGATAGCGGCTTCCCACACAGAGCCCTCGTCTAACTCTCCATCGCCAACAACGACAAAAATTCGGTGCTTGTCGCCACGTATACGAGCTGCATGAGCCATGCCTACCCCAATGGACAAACCATGACCGAGGGATCCGGTCGACGCTTCAACACCCGGCACATGTCCGCGTTCGGGATGACCACCCAAACGCGACTCGTACCGACAGAAACCACGCAGCTCGGTTATTGGGAAAAACCCCTTTTCAGCCAACATCACATACAACGCGATGCACCCATGGCCTTTACTCAGGATAAGCCTGTCGCGGCTCGGCATGTTTGGTTCTTTGGGATCGAAAGTCATCACGTCATCGAACAACACCCTCATGATTTCAATGAGAGAAAACGTTGAGCCAACATGACCCCGAGAACCCCCCTCCAGCGTCGTAATCGCCAGATTACGGAGATACCGGCTTCGGCTATCTAAATCTCTTTGTGCCCCGCTCGTCTCACGACCCACTTCGCTTATTCCTATCAGGCATGGGATTTGGGGAAGATGCCGTTCTGTGAAGAGCCTACACTAAGGTGCACGTAACGACTGGCTACAACCAACGCATCATGCGCCTCATCAAATCGCCCGACACTGAACTCACGCGAAGCCCTTCCAGCGACGATTGTGGCCCACTTCAAGCTGCACCATGGGAATAGAGAACTTAGACGATTTCTGTTGAGACCGTAATTGTGGAACGCAAACTGAAGAAATTCAACGATCAGGTCCGGCTCCCAGACTATCAGCGGGTGCAAGAGGGTGTCACAAGTCAGCTTGTGCGCATCGTCCCATCCAAAGAACTCCAAATCAATAAGCCTCCAGGTGTCGCACATCACGTCATGCAATAAGTTGTGAGGCCCGACGTCTGATGGGCTGAGCGTTGGCGTCCACAGTCCCGTTTCCTCGGTTCTAGTTTCAACCACTCTCGCGGCAACGGAGATTGCGTCAAGCGTCTCCCCGACATCATCGAGGCCTAATCGCTTCAACTGTTCTAGACGATGCAGCACCTGCACCCTCATATCACCAATCTCGCAGATGGAATCTGCGGCCTTTTGCCCCTCTGGCTGGCCCACATCAACACCTGCGGTCGCCACCTGGTGCAATTGAGAGAGGATTCCACACATCGCAGACACCGCTGCGGGTCCCATCGCCGGATTAACTCCTGACACCCACTCAAACACACCAATTCCTGCTTCGAAATCGGCACCTAGCGGTTCAGGAGCGATTCGTAAGCCCTTCGAGTGAAGAACTTGCAACCCATTCCATTCGCGATTCAAGCGGGTTGCAGCATCAATGCGGGCGCTGTAGTCCTTGACTGCCACCTCACGGCCTTGCCAATCCACTCTGTAGACGACACTGTTTCCACCACGCGACCGGTGATGCGAATAGCGGACTTGATTTACAATTTCGGCCAAATCCCCGGGAGGGATCACAAGATCACCTGACTCGAGAGTGCGGAGAAGTCCGACAGAGCCACCCCATCCTCTCGCTCCACCCAAGGTGATCCGGCGCGGTAAAGAACTCGCTTAACCCCGCCAGGGAAGTTTTCCATACTCAAAATTTTTTCCAAGTCATCAACGAACCAACTTGGCAATGATTTTGCGATGTCATTCACTTTTTCTCGTGCAGTTGCATGGAACCTAACGCATTCTTCTGGAATGAAACCGGGAGATATTCCGTACCGTCTCAGCCACGCACGTGCTGGGGATCGAAGATCACGGGCACCAAACCGCTCAGGACCCACGTGGGTTTTGTGGCTGATAATCATTACTGAGAATCCCCGCTGCCTGCACGTCTCCAAAAGATCAATGAGCCCGGGGGCGGGTTTCGCTGCTTCCACGCCCTCCGAGTACAGCACGGACTGGAATCTTTGCCATTCCTCGTCTCCATAAACAGTTGCGGACAATCGGGACCGAATTGCTTCGCGGGACACCACATTAGATGGGAGACCAAAGCGTGATGCCAGACCCCGATACGACTCGGCGTAATCAATAATCGTGTTGTCCAGATCTAACCCAATGGAGCGGGCATCAGATACCGCTGGCATTTAATAACTCATTCATGCGCTTGATATTGACATACTTGGGATCCAGCATTGAATTTGGGAGCAGACCTGCCTCAAAGGCCCTGACCAAATCACGGACTGCATCATCGACACCTTTATTCGGCACGAATCCTAACTCATCCGCAATTCTCTCGGACGAAATACGGTACGACCGGTGATCCTCGGTCGGCTCATAGTGGATAACAGTTTGCCCCGGAACATTTTGACAGACAATTTCCGCAATTTCGGTTACTGTGTGATTCAGGCCGCCAACATTAAAAATCTTTTTCTGGATCTTGTCCTCACGTTCCCTGAGCAAGCACTCGTAGGCGCGACACATGTCATCAATGTGCAGATTGGGCCGGTATTGGTTGCCACCGAAAACCCTGACTTCTCCCTGATTGACAGCATTATTCACAAGAATATTGACGACAACGTCAAGCCGCTGACGCGGGGAGAATCCGCAAACGGTAGCTGGACGAATAATGCTGCAGATAAATGCATCGTCTGCGTAACGCAGCAAAACTTGTTCGCAGTCAGCCTTGAATCTCGAATAATCAGTCAGTGGCTCGAGGGCAAGGTCTTCTGTCACCTTGGTCTCCTCCTTGACCCCATAAACAGAAGATGACGACGCATAAATGAACCTTCTTACGCCGGCCTTTTTCGACGCCTGCACAAGCGGCTCGAATGCCAACAGATTAATTGCTTCGCCGAGTTGGGGATCCAGATCGTAACTCGGATCGTTCGAGATGCACGCTAGATGAATGACATCAGTACACCCATGAAGCGCATCTTTCACGGTATCGAAATCACGAATGTCGCCGACGACGAGTTCGAACTTTGGATCGTTCGTAAGGTCGCCAAAGACGTCCGCGCCGTACCAGCAGGTGTCCAGGACTCGTACGGAATACCCAACTTCAACGAGACGAGGACACAGAACCGCGCCCACGTAACCAGCGCCCCCCGTGATAAGTACCCTGCGGTCACCCATTCGCATAATAAGACGTCTCCCTGTCCACTTACTTCAGCGTGGACGTGATCTGGCGCTTTAGTTCACCCAAGTTTAAGGTGCGCTCATTGCCTAAGAATGACACGGACCATGCCCCCACCATGTTTGCAACGAACGCAACCACAGGGGCCGGGGCGCCGACCGCGGTCAGTAAACTCGTAACAGAGAGAACTGCGTCTCCTGCGCCTACTCGGTCCATAACAAATGGAGCGAGAGCAGGAGCATGCTCAACTACTGCGTCTCGTAAGTAGAGATCGACGCCGTCAGCGCCCTGCGTTACTAGAAGACATTGCGCACTCAGCGTCTCGCGCAGATGCGGCATGTACTGATGAAAGTCCAAATGTCGCCGTCTGACTTCAAGTCGCGCCTCGTTGCCGTTTAGGGTCGCGAAATTCGCTCTCGGATATTTGCTAAGGAAATTGAAGCCCTGGTTTCCCGCGTTCGTTTGAACGTTGACCGCCAAAAAAACATCGCTTGCCGTCACTTTGTCAACAGCCCGTTCGGTCATGAAGCCGTGGCCGTAGTCAGCCACCATTAGCATGTCTGATTCGCCCTCAGCAATTTCTATCTCCCTAAGCAGCTGGTCCTCTGCGTCACCCGTCAAGGGAGAGTCATCCATGACGTAGGTCTCGACGATGCGCGCCTGCGTGTTCTCATCGACCAGTCGCTCTTTCCGTATGGTTGGTCGCGGATCAATTCCAACAACGGTTATCTTGACTCCAAGTTCTTCAACTTTAAGGATCTCCTCTCGATTCACGTCCACGCGGTTGAGGCCGGTAACGAGTGTCACGTGCACACCAAGGCCAGCGCAATGACCGGCAATCGCTAAGGCGCCTCCCCCGTGCACCACGGTTTCTCCGCGATTCAAACAAAGAACTGGCTCCTTCGATGCCTTTCCCAGAACCTGACACGAAGTGTATTCGTCCATAATAGTTTCACCAATAACAGTCACGCTCAAGTCAGCCAGGCGATCAAGCCACTCGCACACTACTTTTGAGCCGTAGTTCATTTTGAAAGAGTTGAGCCACTCCTGGACTGCCGCAGGGTGGTGCGGCATGAACGTGTTTATCAGTTCGGATGAACTGAAAACAATATCGTTCGTATAAACAAGTCTGCCGCCAAAACTCTCGACGATCTCACGCTCTCTGCGGATATTGCCCGTTGGGTCTTCATTTTCGTTGAAGTACTCCTGCCCCTTAACGTACAAATCAGGTTTTATGGAGCTGATGGCGGGAAACGCTGTGCCATCCTCAATCACCGCGACCAAATCAACGTCCTCAAGAGAGGCGAGGGCCTCTGCACGAAGGTCGTGTGAAAACACTGGTCGGCCCGGCCCCTTGCTCACATACTGATCACTAGTGATCGTCACAACTAGTATGTCCGCTAACTCGCGAGCTGCACGCAGATGGCGAAAATGACCTGGATGCAGCAGGTCAAAGACTCCATGGCAAAGGCTGACTGTTGATCCCTTCTCTCGGGCAGCCTTCAGTGTGGACTCAACACTTCCCAAACTCATGACTTTGCTATTCGGCCTCAATTTTGGCTCCTACTGCCCACTTTCACTTACCTGAACTGAGGTGCTCGAACCACAGCGCAGTTTCCTCAGCTATAGATGCGGGATCCCACACTGGTGCGTCACACCAGTACTCAATGTTCTCAAGCATCATTGACACACCAGCTTCGAAACTCACTTGAGGAGACCAACCCAAAAGAGTCCGGATTTGTTCTGTGTCGGCATGAGTAACGTCAGGTTCACCGGGACGCTTAGGGATCTTCACCGTCGGACCCCCAAGCAATTCAGCTAAAGAATTCACCGAGCGCGGCACACCGGATCCCACATTCATGATGCCGGCCTTGACTTCCGAGTCCACTGCAGCCGTGAAAGCTGAAGTGACATCCGTAACGTAAGTGAAGTCTCGACGCTGGCTGCCATCGCCAACGATAGTCATGGGTTTCCCAGCTAACTTTTGCGCTAAAAAAACTCCAAAGACCGCTCCATAGGTCCCCGAGGTGCGCGACCGAGGTCCATACACGTTGAAGAGTCGCAAGCATGTGTAAGGCAAGTCATAAACCTGACCCCAATGCTTCACAACTTCCTCACCAAGCCACTTGCTAAGGGCGTAGGGGTACTGAGGGCGTATCTCAGCCGTTTCCTTGGTGGGGAAGGCATCGGGAATGCCGTAGCAGGACGAAGACGCGGCGTAAACCACTTTTTGAACACGCTCGTGGCGAGCGGCTTCTACTACCACTGCGGTCCCTCTGACATTCGTCTCGAAATAGGCCAGAGGAGACACGATGGACGGAACAATGTCGGCTAGCGCAGCAAGGTGGAAGACGTGAGTCCGCCCCGAAATAGCCTTAGCCACCACCCGAGGGTCTTGAACGGACCCCTCAATAAACTCAACGGATCCGTCTGCCAGTAGGTGCTCCGCATTCGAAATTCGCCCCGTGCTCAGGTCGTCCAGAATACGCACTGCATAACCCTCATCGACCAACCTCTCTACTAAGTGGCTTCCGATGAATCCGCAGCCACCTGTGACGAGAGCCCTCATAAAGGTCTTATTTCCTCTCCGTCCGCCTACCGTAATGAAGCCTACAGGCCCCTCACACTAGCAGTTTTGGCACGCGGAAAACCATCCGGCAATCGATAGTTGAGACTTAGACGTTCGCTTCGGCTTACGCATTACGGCTCCCTGGTTACACACGTCTACTTTTCGTCTCTTCTACAATCTTCAGTATCTCGCGCCTACTGCGCTCGATCACAAAGCCGTCGGAAAAATCTCCGAAATACCTCAGTCGTTCTTGCTCCCATCGAGACTTAAACTCATGCCCCTTGTCCGAAAGCGCGGCGTCAACACGCGTCCAAAGTTCATCCCGATCCTCCGCCCATACTTCATTTGGAAGATACGGCACGAGCGGACGCGAAATGCCATGAGAGTTTGGCGTGTAGTCATGCACTACACACGGGATGCCCATTGCAAGGGCTTCATCGACGAGAGATGTGTACTTCGCAACAACCAGATCGGCCCCCGCGACCAATCGATAAGCCTCGTTCAATCGTGCGTAGTTTGTACTCACGACCACGTTTGGTAACTGTCGAGAACGTTGAGCTAAGTCTGAAAAAGCGTGGTGCTCCCGCCAGGCTCCATTCTTACCGCGGATCACGACGGTTACCTCGGGGCGTTGTTCGGCGATATCCAAGATGTCTGCAAGGAAGTGGCGCACAGACGGAGTCGAAGTCGCCAGCAAGTTCCCGGAGGTATGATCATTCACGTGATACGGAAGCGCAAGAATCATCGCGCGATGTTCGCTCCGGGTGCGCGCAACTATCGGATGCTGCTCTGCACTGGCATGCCAAAGAATTGAATCAGTCCGCCACATCCCGACGGCAATGGCTTGCCTGACTGCTGTGCTTTGTGATTGAAGCGCTTGTTCTGAGAACCAGGGAGACGCGGTCAGAAGAGTGTCTGCTGCTAGTGGTTGACTCTTGAGGACCAGAGACTGGGGGCGCTCATTCACGGCCACGGTTCTCACACCGGCTGATTCGAATGCCAGCACTAGGTCAACAGGTACCTGGAGGTCATAAGCCAGCACGGCGACACGGACATCAGGTAGGTCCTCGGCGAGAGACCTGGCCCTCGCTTCGGCTCTCACGCTCACTCCGGCGAGCAGCCAGGCAGTTGGGATCGAGACAACTCCCACTCTCCACACACACGCGAGGAAGAGGCGCAGTCGCGCCACGACCCTGACTATTGTCGATCCCAATCTCGGATAACCCCAGACAATGCCCTCAGAATTTGAGGCTCCGCCTGTGGCGGCCATCGTCACTACGTGGTCCATGCTGAGGACCGATACCGGGTTGTCGTCCAAAATGTAGTCATAACTGTACAGACCACCGTAGGTAAGGCCCTTGTTCAGTACAAGGAGCACGGGACCCTGAGCTTGCGAATTAGGACGCCACGTCGATCTGCCAACTCGGTTTCCGTGCGCCTCAAGACTATCCATTGTGCGACGTTGGGACAGGACACTTGCCAGCTTCCGAAAAATGAAGCGACCTCCGTCAACTACCGCACCTAGCACCACATCACCCCAGCCCCCGACCGGATGCTCATCCCCCTCCAGAAGGAGACGTTGCCAATGGGATGCCACTACAATGGACGTGTTGGGATCGCCATTGTTGCGCGCCCACGCCTCAACGTAAAAGGCATCAAGGTTGTTCCGGGCAAGTGCCCCGATGACTGCCGATTTCAAGATTGCCCTGGCATGACGAGTCTGGTGTCTTTGCGCAACATAATTGATCACTGCATCGACGTCCGGTCGCTGAAGTCGTGGGAATGCTCGCTCTATCGGTCCTTCAGTCGACCTGGGGCCGACATCAAAGTTCTTGAAAGCAGCGATATCCATTTTCCGGGCACCCAGTGCCTGCAGAAGTCGCTCCTCGCGCGGGGATCGGGCCCGCAGATACGAGATTTGGTGGCCCTGAATGCGCCGTGCTAAAACGCTCACGAGGCTGTGGAGGCCCGCATCAAAATAAACCACCCTGCGAGCACCTGACCGGTCAAGTTTGGGCATCTAGGTATCGTTGCAGATGTGCCATCGTCTTCGGTAGTGCAGACATCGATCGCTGTCATCCCCGCGCGGCGAGGCTCAAAGCGTGTTCCCCGAAAGAACATTCGAATAATGAACGGTCGACCGCTGATCGCGTGGGCCATCGAAGTTGCTCGCTCGGCCGGCGAATTCGCCCATGTAGTGGTCTCCACTGACGATGAGGAGATCGCTGAGATCGCGAAGGCGCACGGGGCGTCAGTTCCGTTTCTTCGCCCGGCAGACTTAGCTGATGACTACACCCCGACCATTGATGTCGTTGCCCATGCTCTGCACGAGATGCAAGGGCGAGGGTTCTCGGGCGATCTCCTCTGCTGTATTTACCCGGCGGCGATCCTGATCGATCCAAGTGACATTTCAGAGTCTCGTTCTCTGTTGGTGGAGTCGGATGCGAATTACTGCGCCGCTGTTCTCCGATACGCACATCCGATACAAAGGGCAATGATCTTGGGGGCGCGCGGAGATTTGACCTTCGCGGACCCAGACGCAGCAGCGAAGCGGACCCAGGATCTGCCGCCACGTTGGCACGACGCGGGACAGTTCTATTGGGGCCGCGTGGCCGCGTGGGGCGCGGAGTTACCGATTTTGCCCAATGCGGTCGGCTACGAGATCGGGGCCGGTCGCGCCGTTGACATCGACACCGAAGGTGACTGGGTACGGGCTGAACTCCTGCACGCAGCAAGTAGGCGCTGATCTGATAACTCACGTCCCTTTGCGAGAGGTCATCCATTCAGTGATGCGACGCGCAAGTTGCTCGTTCGCGGCAACGATCACGCCGTCCTGCTTCTCATAGGGACCACTGAGAGAAAAGGTCGAACCGTCCACACGGGTGAGGACAGCCCCGGCCTCAGCGCATACGGCCATTGCCGGGGCCATGTCCCAGTCTCGAACCACAACGCGCTTGACGAATACATCCGCCTCACCGCTCGCAACGAGAGCTGCCTTTAGCCCAAGGCTGCCTGATTCCTCGTACCTCGCATTTCCCAGCCAATTGAGCAGATCCAAACAAAAGCCCCGCGGTTCCGGATAGTTGTCAATCACAACTAGGGGGCTGTGGGCCGACTGCCGGGGATGCAACTTCTCCCCGTTGCAGAAGGCGCCCGCCCCTGGAGTAGCCACCCATGTGCGCTGCAGGACCGGGGCGTGAATGACGCCATACTCAACAACACCCGCTCGAACGAAAGCCGCTTGAGTGACATATCCAGTGAATCCTCCGGCCCAACTAGCGGTCCCGTCGATTGGATCTATGAGCCAGTATTCGGGTGGTCGCAGTTCAGCATGAGACGCATCTTCCTCGGAAATGACTGGCACACCTGGGTAGCTAGACCAAAGCATCCGATGCAGCGCTTCGTGAGCAAACAAGTCAGCGCGACGCTGAGCGTTCTCCACATCGTGGGCGATGGCGCCTGGATCGCGAAGTGCGGCTACGGCGTTACCGACTTCAACTGCTGCTCTTTCAGCCGCCTTCCACACTGTGCTCACGCCAGAGAGTCCCACGTAATCCACTCGTCTTGTTCAATCTGTCGGGCGGCCTTGCGGCCGATTACGTGCTCGCGCAGGACTGGGGTGATGCCAAGACCCGGACGCTTGACCACCAGCATGTCGTCGGTGACAACACTGCCCATTGGGATGTCTACCCGTGCGTGCAGACTCCGCCGACCCTTGTCTGCCATCTCACGCTCTTCAGATCGTGGTCCGGATTTTCCGCCATCGCCGAGTCCGGACTCGACATCGCGTATACGTCGCATCATGGTACTTAATTCGCTGGGCTCCATGGCGAAGGGATGATCGGGTCCAGGCAGCGTGCGATCGAGCGTCACGTGTTTCTCGATGAAGCACGCCCCGAGCGCCACGGCCGCCAAGGCCATTTGGTCTCCGAGCGTGTGATCCGAGTACCCCACGAGTTTCCCGAAAGCGGCGCGCATCGAAGCCATGGCACGCAGGTTCGCTAGGTGTGCAGGAGCCGGGTACAGCGACGTGCACTGTAAGAGCACCACACGATCATTTCCCGCGCTTTCCGCGGCACTAAGGGCGGTCTGAATATCCGCCCAACTTGCCATGCCTGTTGACAGCACGAGCGGCTTTCCAGTCTCGGCTATCGAACGGACGAGCACGGTATCCGAAATGTCGAAAGACGCCACTTTGAAGATCGGAACATTTAGGTAATCCAACTCGAGTACAGCCTCCAGATCGCATGGTGAGGAGAAGAATTCGACTCCTCGATCCGCAGCGTGTCGCTGTAATGTCGCTTGCCAGGTGCGATCGAGTTCCACAGACTCAATGAGGGAGTACGTGTCTCGCCCGTCAAGATAAGAAAATCCGGGGGCACGCCGCGAATAGTGTTGCGCTGCACGGAAAGTCTGGAACTTCACTGCATCGACACCCGCGTCTGCAGACATATCAATGAGCTTCAATGCTTGTTGAAGACTTCCATCGTGGTTGGATCCGATTTCCGCAACTACAAATGCCGGGTGCCCATCCCCAATTGTTCGACGACCCACCGCTATTTCAGTCAAGCCTTTCCCCCTCCCCTGGCGGCATCTCCGAGAACACGTTCGTCCAGAAGCGGTCGAGGCGAATCCCTTCACGAGCCGCTACTTGCTCACCTGCTACACAGGAAAGTTCGATGACGTCAATGCCTGCGGCTACTGCAAGACACAAAGTAGTTGAAACACGCGGATTGATCTCAAAGGCCAGAAACTTGCCGTCCCGGGTCAAGATCCCCTGCACGTTGTAGATGCCTGAAGTTGGAAATGCACTGTGCACGTCGTCACACGTCTGGCGAATGATTTCATCGGCTTTCGTGACAGCGCTGATAGTGATACCTCTCTTGATCAGGATTCTTGCGGGCACAACTGCGCGAAGGGCGCCGTCCGGGCCGGCGACTACCTGCACCGAGTACTCATCACCGGCGATCAACTCCTGGACGACGGAAGCCGCGGCGTCCATCCCAAGCTCGGCAGCGATCAATCGCAGTTCGACTTCGTGCGAAACGACGGTCACTCCTCGTGAACCGCGCCCCCGCCGCGGCTTGACGATGCACGGAAAATCAGTCCACGCTTCGGAGCGATCAAGTCGCACCGTTCGCGGGACAGGGATCCCTCG
>WLWE01000279.1_pt1 | contig 46251 bp, 46 predicted proteins | sample 6718301 | NCBI WGS metagenome assembly WLWE01 (sample SAMN12718691, study PRJNA515312) | sponge metagenome | isolation source: marine sponge | host: Mycale hentscheli | place: New Zealand: South Island, Marlborough, Capsize Point | collected 2003-05-01
ACAAATATAAGGTTTTATTTTTTGATTATCCTAATATTTTTTAATGTTTTTTGCATAAATAAGGAGTTTATACGTGGACCAGAACACATCAAAGCCCCTAGGCAATGCGGTAGAGACAAAGTATGAGATCAAAAAAAAAATTCAAAAAAAATTTTTGTAAAGGTGGTTGGGTGGGGTTATGTGCGTGCATACGGGGGTGGTATTGCTCCAGGAAAACGATGTTCTGAAAGGGTAGTGGGGTTCATATCGCCTAAACCGATTTAGATACTGTATTTACGCTAGTTCTGTTTTGTACACATAATGGAACTAAATAGCTATAACTATCTGGTTGTCAACAACTAATCCATACACTATGTATACCTAACATACATTTTTTATTTCTGAAATACCTAATTAACTTATGGTGTGACACCAAATTTCATATGCTGTAAAATTTCCACAACTTATGCGAATGTTTGTCTCGCATAACCTCCAGCCCCTACATCCGCACTACATCCCTTTACTATATCGCTACTAGTATGTAACTATATAATTACAATAAGTTCCTTATAACATGTATTGTAACTGTTTAGTTACATATGTTCTTTGACTACTGAAGTTAACATATATATGCATCGTGTTTATGTTTGTTCTTATCTTGTATCTTCTCTTTGTCTTACACTACTATGTTATTATGTCTCTAGTAGTTGTGGTGTATCCCTATCCAATGCCGAATCGTCATATCCATTCTATGTGCGTATATGTACTATTTATAACTAGTTAATAAGCTTATATATATATTCCCATAGTTCAAATATAATAAGTTACCATAGAGCTATTAAAATTATTCTAACTGACAATCAAGCAACTAACACATTTTATTAAATTTTTTTTGCTATTTAATTTTATTGTCTCATCAATTAACAACATAATCCTCATAACTTATTGGTAATCATATCGTTATCCACGCAAAATGAGGCTAATTTTTATGCTCGAAAAACGCTAACTCATTGATAATCAGCGTTTGCAATTAAAATATCTGTTCCTATCTTTACACCATCGAAAGCGATAAATGTTCTTTAATTCTTGCAACTAACTACTACTAGCCTAGCTTCATGTGAGGTGACTGACTAGAGTACTTAAGAATAGACAACTACTGTAGAGTAGGTAAAACTGGAACACTAAGATAGCAAGACAGAACGAAGCTCTTTGAAATACTGACTACAACCAACCTTCAAGCTAATTGACGAGCCAATATGTACCTAGCGGTACGAACTGTAAGACAAGCTTAAAACGTAGGGATAGAGTGAAAGCCGATAACAAGGCAAGGCAATGACAAGTTCAACCTAAGCAAGTAACCACTACCCGAAGTCAACTATGTAGAGATGGAAGGATGTAGGTGATGTAAAGAGACCACCTAACGGAATTGGAGGGGAACAAACAAGGGGAGAAGGTCAGCCCTAGCATACAAAGTGGTATGTAGCTTAAATTAAAGGGATTAAGACAATGCCGATTTAAGCCGAACAAAGATAATACGCCTACAGATAGAATGACTATTTAATAAGAGCAATACTTACTGTGGGAGCTAACCAATAAGACCTAGAGATAGGCAATTATAACAATGAAAACAATAGAAGATTTAAGACAAAGTAGGGTAGAATTAACGCCAACTGTTTACTACTCAACCCACCTAACAATGAATGACAAGGCAGACGATGTAATAAGTGTTTTTGTCTATGATGATTGTTATACCATTGAGAAAATAAAAATACCACAACAAGATAGTGGGAGATTGTTTTTAGTAGTGATAGGTAGGGGTTATAATCACTTTGATTTATTGTCAGATGCTGAACAATATTTATGGGATGAGTTCTTAATTGATGAACTAGGGTTAAAATAGATAACACCGAACAAACGAAAGCAATTAATTATTAACTAGCAAGACCTAGAAATAGGCATTAAAAAGATGAAAACAATAGCACAACAACTAAATATCAATGACTTTCCTTTTAAAATTAAGGACAAAAATGGTAATATACTTTATTACGAAGATTCAGACGGTAATTGGGATAGATATGAGTATGATGAAAATGGTAAAATACGTTATTACGAAAATTCAGACGGATTGATAATAGATAATAGAGTTACAACAATGACTAAAGAAGAAGCAGAAAAAAAGTTTAACATAAAAATTAAATAAGATGAAAAAGACAATAGCACAACAACTAAACATCATAGAGTTTCCTTTTGAGATTAAAGACAGAAAGGGTTTTACCACTTATTACGAATATTCAGATGGTTATTGGAGAAGATATGAATGGTATAAAAACGGTTATATTCTTTATTCTCAAGATTCAGACGGTTATTGGTATAGATATGAATGGGATAAAAAGGGTAATGTCATTTATTTTGCAAATTCAGACGGAGAGATAAGAGATAATAGACCTAAAAAATGAACTAACAAAAAGGCAGAAAAAAAGTTTAACATAAAAATTAAATAAGATGAAAAAGACAATAGCACAACAATTAAAGATTAAAGAGTTTCCATTTGAAATTAAAGATGAAAAAGGTAATAGACTCTATTACGAAAGTTCAGACGGTTATTGGTGTAAGTATGAACTTGATGAGAATAGTAATGTACTTTATTTTGAAAATTCATATAATTTTTGGAGAAGATGTGAACTTGATGAAAAAGGTAATATTCTGTATATTGAAGATTCAGACGGATTGATAAGGGATAATAGAGTTCCAGTAATGACTCAAGAAGAAGCAGAAAAAAAGTTTAACATTAAAATTAAATAAGATGAAAATAAGTATAACAGATTACGATTTAAAGACATTAGAGCAAGATGATTTCGGTTTATGGACCTACAGAATTAAAACAAAGACTGGTGATATTGTTGGTTCAGGGATTAAGACTAAAGAGGAGGCTTTAATTCACGCTGAGAATAATTTAAAAAAATTAGTATCATTCTCGTTAAAAAAATGATTATATTTGCATATAAATTAATTTAAAATACAATAATATGCCTTCAATTTATAATTCAAAGATGAATAAAAATGCTCCTGCTGCTAAGGCTGAGAAGTACAAGTACAAGGGAAAGATCTACAACACAATGGCTGAGTACAAAGCTGCAAAGGCTGCTGATCAGGGTGATAAGAGTGATAAAAAAAGAGTTGGTGGTTACCAAGAGAAGACTGGTGAGCGTTATAAGGATAAGCCTAGCTTCTACAAAGCTAAGACAGAAAAAGCTGCCGAAAAAAGAGACAAGACCAGATATAAAACTCCACTAGGGAGAGTTTTTGATGTAAAGTCAGAGTACGAGTCTTACAAGAAGGAAAGGATAGCTAAGGGATTACCATACTAAGAATAAGTACTACCTAATACACGAATACCTTTTTTTTTTACCAAGAGAATCCTCTGAAAACCAGTCGATTCTCTTTTTATTTTATTTTTTTTAATGTTTTTTGTAACTTTTTAAAAAAAACTTCGTTTACCCATATATAAACCAAAAAAAATTAGAAATTATGAAAAAGTTAGCATTAATTACAGCGTTATCATTAGTATCACTAATTAACTTAAACGCACAAGGGTTGCCTGGTAGGAGTTTTGGGACTGAGGACATTGGAGATATAGTAAGCGAGACTTTTGACAAGAACCACAGCATACTTCATAGGGAGTACATAAGCAAAAAGTTCTTGGACCGAGTTAAGCACAGCTTCGTTAGTGATTATGAGTTTGAGGACTCTGAGATGGATCACGCTATACACTACAGCGACATGTTCACCGAGATGGATGGGTTGTACTTACACAAGGATGATTCTGAGATGTTGTTGAGCAACGGTAATACGGTATACTTCAGAACATACGTGATGAGCTTTGACCCAATGATTCCAGTGTTTAAGGTTATACTTAGGAGTATGGATAAGGACTTCAGCACCATACATTCAATCTTCTTCATAAAAAAAGATGGTATAACATTTAGTGACATTGATTAAATAATGTATATTTGTCTTAAATTAAATTTAATTAAATGACAAATAAGAGTGAAATGTGGGATCTTGAGATCCACGAAATTAAGATAGGGGGTACGAAGGACGGTCTGTCCTACTTCCAGGGGCAGGTTCTTAAGAAGTTTATCAACGGAAGGTCTGAGCCTCCAGTTAAGAGGGTTATAACTCACATAATAAGGGATATTATAGATGGTGAGATACAGTATCAGATATACTCGGCAGATTTATACAACAAGGATGACATTCAGTTAGAGAAGGTGTCTATAAACATGCCTGTGTATCTTCAAATGAAAACCATAGGCTATGAGGGTTAGTAAGGACTATATAGTAGTAACTAAGGTTCCAATATCTAAGAGTTTGTATGCTTCCGAAAGATTTAACGAAGACTTACAGATGTGTGAGATACACTACGTAAGCCCCAAGTCATCATTAATGGCTTTAGACATAATCCTTGTTGGCGAGAACATATTCTTTGATAAAGCACCTGTATTTGGGGATGACATGTTCTTCATGTATGAGGATGATGTGTTTGGGGTCATAAAGGATGGTAAGATAATTCCTAGGAACGACATAGTGTACATAGAGGCTGACAAGGACAAGTACAGCGTATCTGACGGTGGTATCCTTAAGGATATATCTTACAACCCACTAGCAAAAGGAAATGTTGTTCAAGATGGGGTTGTGCTGTCTGTGTGTGAGAAGGCGAAGAACAGTTACTACTACACACCCTTAGAGATAAACATACAGCCAGGGGATCACGTATACACTCACCACTTCTTGACGGACAAGGCTTTTGAGAGGAACTTCAACAGGAAGACTTACTACGAGATAAAGTACGAGGATGTGTACTGCAAGGTTGTTGATAATGAGATACAGATGTTGAACGATTGGAACTTTGTAACACCAATAGAGCAGAACCTTTCAAGGACTGACTCTGGCATATACTTAGAACTTGAGGATAAGAAGAAGGTATGTGTTGGTCTTATGCAGCACCCAAACAAGGATATGAGTGTTTACCCTGGAGACAGGGTTTTATTTAAGAGGGGAAGGGAGTATGAGATTGACGTTGAAGGAGATACGTACTACAGAATTAATAATAGAGATATACTTTATAATTTAGAGACAATGAGAACATTAGGAGATATAGTGGTTGTAAGACCAGAATTTAAAGCAAAAGAAATTAACGGAATTATAGTTAGGACTCAGAAGGACAACCTCCCAGAGAAGGGTGTTGTTGTTTCTACCTCTGACGATGTAGATATTAATAAGGGTGACACCATACTATACAGGAAGGCTGCGTACACTGAGGTTACTATAGATGGTGAGCAGCTATTACTACTAAGTGCTAAGAATGTTTATGTTGTACTATAAAAATTAGTACCTTTGTGTTATGGCACGAAACAGACTAGCAGGGACAAAGAACGGAACCAGTAGGACGGCTAAGTTCTACCACGACAACCCAGATAAGAATCGGGCTAAGAATAATTACAACTCTAAGAGACAGAGGGATGGATACAGTAAGTCTTCAGCTCTGAAGTTGTACAAGGCGAAGCTTAAGAAGGCTAACAAGGACAACCCAAACAGCAAGGTTGGTGATGGAAAGGATGTTAGCCACACGAAGGGTGGTCTTAAGTTAAAGTCTCAGTCAGTCAACAGGGGATCAAACGGGGATATGCCTGGAGATAGAAGAGCTAGAGGTAAAAATAAATAGTTATGGCACGAAAGATATATAAATCAAGAGCTAACAAGAACTCTACACTTAGTAGGATTGGTGTTTCTGGTTACAACAAACCTAAAAGAACCCCAGGACACCCTAAGAAATCACATGTCGTTGTAGCTAAACAGGGTGATAAGGTTAAGACTATTCGTTTCGGTGAACAAGGAGCTTCTACTGCTGGTAAGCCGAAACAAGGTGAAAGCGACAGAATGAAGAAGAAGAGAGCCTCATTCAAAGCCAGGCATGGTAGAAATATAGCAAAAGGTAAAATGTCTGCTGCATATTGGGCTGATAAAGTAAAATGGTAGAATGGCAAAAAAAGGGCTATACGCAAACATACACGCTAAACGAAAGAGGATTAAAGAGGGTTCGGGTGAAAAAATGAGAAGAGCCTCTAGTAAAGATGCTCCTACAGAAAAAGATTTTGTAGAGTCTAAAAAAACTAGCAAGATTTATAAATCAAAGATTAATAAAAATAAAAAACAAAAGCTTCTATAGTAAAAATATTTGTATCTTTGTGGTATAATTATTTTAAAACATAAAAAAAAATGGCAAAAATTTTATTAAACGACAATGTAGACGGTTCAGATATAGTTATTGAGGACAGTCTATTGTTAAAGGCATACACAGTTGATTCAGTAACCAATGTTCTTTACTTAGAGGAAGAGGATGGTTTTAGAAAGACTGCTAAGGTTTCAGAGACACTAGCTAATGTTGGTGCTACTTCTGATTTATTATTTTCAACAACTATCGCTGACGGGACTACTGTTTGGTTAAACAGAGATAGAGTTAACGATGTGTTTGAAATAAGTTCTAAGGCAACAATAGTTTTTGATGCTGGTGGTGCTAAGTCTGAGAATATTAAAACAGATGTAACGGCAGTGGCTGTTAAGGCTGCAATCATAACTAAAGAGGGTGATTTTGCCTATCTTATTGATGACTTTGCAGTAGCTCCTAATGAAATAGTTGTAGATGCCTCTGAGGGTGATGTTACTGCTAAATTTACCGCTGGAGTTGTATTTACAGTTTTTGGTGAAGGTAATGCTAACGACTCTATATACTCAGTTGTAAGTTCCTCTTTTGGTACAGATACGGTTATAGTTGTAAATGAAGCACCTGCTCTAGTTACAGGTTCTACTGGAGGTAGAATTTGGGTTCAATCGTAATTTCTTTTTTTTTCATAATTCTTTTTTTTGGTTAAGGTCCTGCCGTAAGGTGGGACTTTTTTGTTATATTTGTATTGCTAAGTTAAATTAAATCAAATGGATAGACCAAAAAAACTCTCTGGAGATCAGGGCAAGTATATAGAATACCTTGAACAGAAGCTGGAGAAATACTCATCAAAGAAAACAAACGTAAGAGCATATTTAACCCTAAAGAAGATTGTGGATGACACTAGTGACCTTGTAATAAAAGGTTTTAACGTGAAGGACTCTGAGGGAGAGATGCAAAATGTTGCAGTTGTTAGTGAGGAGGCTCTAACGTCAAAGGACGATAAAACTTTTGACAGGATACATAAGTTTATAGACAAGATTGGGGTGTACACAGGGGAGCTTTCGGCAATGGAGGAGAACATATTAGAGGAAGACATAGAGAGGGAGAGAGATATAATTAAGGGGGAGGGTTCTGTAGAGAGTTTTATATTTAATAGGTAATGGGAGAAGGATTAGCTCAGAGATACACATACAAGGACTTCATTAGAGATCGAAAGATAGATGATCACACGTTTACTCTACCCAAACCACCAAAGAAGGATGAGGTAGACGGATATAGCCTTAAAAAGAAGGATCAAAGATTTACACCTCCAGATAAAAAATACGTAAAGGAACTTAGTTATAAGATTGCTACGCAGCAAAAGTTATCTATAGATGACAAGAAGTTTATAAATCTTCAGTGGGAGAGAAGGCTTAATGGCTACTGGTTTTACAACAACGGATACTTAGAGTACATAACTGGACTTCATTACTACTACCTAACAGCATGGAATATTGTTAGGGTAGAGGAGGCTTTAAGGAGAGATGGAACGATGGGTAAGAGGAAAGTGTCTGGATTACCAACATTCACTGACTCAGACAGGGATTACTTTTATATATGGAATAGCTGTGATGTTGATGAGAATTGCTTTGGGTTGATACACATAACCAACCGAAGAGATGGTAAGACTTACAGGAGTACAGCTACAGCTAACGAATTGATATCAAGGTCTCCAGACGCTATAGCTGGTATCCAATCTAAGACAGATACAGATGGAGCTAAGGTTTTTAAGAAGTTAGTTAAGTCGTGGAAGGCTCTTCCAGAGTACTTTAAACCAGTTGATGTTGGTGATAGTGACCCAGCGAAAAAACTTGAATACAGAAACCCTAAAAGAAGGAGTTCTAAGACTCAGATTAAGGAGTATAGCGAAGTGCTTGACTCTGAGATTAATTATGGTAACGCTAAGGAGGAGTTCTATGATGGGGATGGTTTAGGTTTTGTTTTTCATGACGAGATTGGTAAGACAGCTACAAAGGTTGCTGATGTAAGGGAGAGGTGGTACATTGTAAAAGAATGTCTTGCTGATGGTGCTGACGTTACAGGTAAAGGTCTTCTAACGACAACAGTAGAGGACATGGAGAAGAAGGGGGGTATGAACTGCAAGAACTTGTGGGACGAGTCATCAATAGATTCTGACTCATACATAAAGTCCAAACAGACAGAGTCAGGTCTTAAGAGATACTTCAAGCCAGCTTACTATGGGCTTAGAGGTTCTGATAAGTCAGAGGATGGTGACGAGACACCTACATTCATTGATAGTTATGGTTATTCTGATATTGTTAAGGCTGAAGAGTACCTTATTAAGATAGAGAAAATGTTGACTGGTGACGCTTTAATTTCAAGAAGAAGAAAGTACCCTAGAAGTATAGATGATGCGTTTATTATATCTGGAAAGGGAGACACATTTCCAACTTACAAAATATATGAGCAGAAAGAGTACAATGACTCAATGCCTGACAGCATGGTCAGAAGGGGTAACTTTATATGGAGTGATCAATCTAAACTAAAGGTTGAGTTTCATGATGACCCAAACGGTTTCTTTAGGGTGGCGTGGATGCCTAATCAAGAGAACAGGTGTAAGTATATCACTGACAATAGGGGACTTCCATCTCCAGCCTTTGCTCACACAGGCAACATAGGTGTCGATCCATTTGATCACAAGGAGACGGTTGAGAGTAAGAAGTCGGATGCGGCAGGGTACTTGTTCAAGAAGTTTGATGTAAACAACATAGATAACAGTAACGGATGGGTGATGTCTTACGTTGGAAGAAGACCTAATCCTGATGATTTTTACGAGGATATATTAATGGCTTCTGTGTTTTACGGTGTTCCCTTTTTTCCTGAGAACCAAAAACCTGGAATAATAAACCATGCAATAAGAAGGGGTTTTAAGAATTACATTAAAAAGACCAAGCAGGGGGACTTTACTAAGTCAGACAGCAAGAAGTCTGTTGATGGTGTCTCTACAGCTGGCGAGATGATAAGACATCAAATGATAACAAACCTTGTTAGACACTGTTACAAGTATATGGGCAAGATTAGTCATAAGGTTCAGAGAGAAGAGTTTGGATGGGCTGACAAGGACTTGAGAGACGATATGTTTGGATTGTGTCCATTTGATGAGCTTCTTGATGACATGTTAAAGTTTGATGCAAACAACTGGACTCCATCCGATCAAACTGTTGCGGCAATGTTATCTGTAACAGGAGAGACTCCGACTAAGGTTAGCAACAATAGAAATACTAGTGATAAGCCAGCAATAACAATAGCATCCCTTTTTTCAACATACAAATTAAAATCGTGATAATATACAAAATAATTTCATATCTTTGTTAAAATCTTACATTTTTTATAATGAGTAACTATTCCAAAAGTAAAATCAATCAACTGGTAAAAGATAATCCTTTCCCAGTTATGAGTAAAGATCCAGTAGAAAAACAAAAGAAGAGTTTTGGAGTTAATGTGGCTAAACATATATATTTCAAGGGAATACAAGAGGATGTTACTACAGACAGGAGGTCTATAGCTTCAGAGAATAGAGACTACGGATCAAACAGACAGGATATAAATAAATTTAAGGGTTTACTTGACGCAGAGATAGATCAGTCAGGAAATACAGCTTATATAAATATTGACTGGAGTATTGGGGTTCCTGGAATGAAATTCGTTAATACTATTGTTGGAGATATGATCAATCAGGATCATAAGATTCAATTTAACGCTATAGATACTCACTCTAAAGCAAAGTTAAAAAAAGACAGAGATAGATTCTTTGGGGAGCTTGTTAGGGAGAAAGACTTGAGAGAGATGGAGGCTGCCGCAGGAATAGCCTTAGCAAAGAGAGGTTCTTTTAAACCTCAGAATGAAGAGGAGATAGGCATATATATGGACCTAGACTACAAGCAAGCCATAGAGATTGGTATGGAGCAAATAGTTGACTTTGAGCTATATAATAATGACTGGGAGAAGAAGATAAAGAAAAGAGTAATAAGAGATTTTGTAGAAAATAATAAGGGAGCTTGTAGGTTGTACTTTGATAGAAACAATCAAATAAGACTTAGATATGTTGATGCTCCAATGAATTTTTACACATCAACAACTGACGAGCCAGACTATAGCGATACTGAGTATCAGGCAGAAAGAAAGTTGATGTCTATATTAGAGTTAAAGTCAAGAGATGTAAACAATGAGGTTACAGAGGAGCAGTGGTTTAAGATAGCCAAGGAAGGGTCTAATAGAAACAACAATCCAGCTTGGAAGTTTGGAGAGGCTTACAATTACTCTCACATGTATGATGACTCTGAGTATGCTTATGATGATTACAGGGTAGAGGTTTTAGACTTTATTTTTTACTGTGAAGATAGATGGACATGGGAAGAGAAGGACGATAAATACGGAGGTAGACATCTTTCAAAGAAAAGTTACGGATACAAAGTTAAACCGAGAAACACTAAGAATGCTGAGTTAATAGAGAGGGACATAGAGATGTCTTACGAGGGAATATGGGTTGTAAACTCTGACGTTATACTTGGTTATGGAAGATCAAAGAATATATTAAGACCAAACCCTAAGAATGGAGAAAGAATATCTCCTAAACTAATTAGAAGATATGTTATTTTTGAACCAAACTTAAGGAACGGAACAAGTAAGTCTATAGTAGATTTAATGAAACCAAACTTAGACACAATGCAGTTGTTGATACTAAGGAAGAGACACCTTATAGCTGAGATGACTCCTACTGGTGTTGCTATAGATGTGGCTGGACTTACAGATGTAATGAGTTTGTTAAAAGAGGAAGACCCTATGCGTATTATAAAACTATACAAGCAGAAGGGTGTATTAATGTTTGCCAGAACAGATGTTAATGGAGATCCTGCAAATGGAATGCCAGTTGTAGAGTTAAACAACCCATTCGCAGAACAGTTGGTGGCTTTAGATAATGCGATAATAAACGAGATAGAGCATATTAGAGCCAACACAGGAATAAACGATGTTAGAGATGGAAGTTCTCCAGATAAGGATGCACTTGTTGGTATTGAGAAAATGAGACTACTTGCTAGTAATAATGTTACTAGAGAGATATATAAAGGATTCCTAGACGGTGTATTCTCTCAGATAGGTGCTGTTATTGCTAGAATGGTACAGTATAAGGTTGAGTTCGGCAATGGAATAAAGGAATACGAAAACATAATAGGAGAGGTAGGGGTTAAGCAGGTTGAGTTTGCTGAGGATATAACAATGGCTCAATTAGGAGTTAAGATAGAGGCACTTCCAACTGATGATCAAATACAGGAGCTATTAAACATGCTTAACATATCCCTGAAGAACAAGGAGATAAGACCAGAGGATTACCTGGAGATTAAGAGGGTGATGAATGTTAAGAAGGCTGAAAGACTTTTAATATACAGACGTAAGGAGTATGCAAAGAGACAGATGGAGGAGTTCCAGCAGAAAGAACAGATAACTGCCGAAAGAGAGAAGGCTGCTGCTATGGCTGCTGCTGAGGCTGAAAAGGTTAGGCAACAGGCTGCTGTTGAGGCTGAGATAGCTAAAGGTAGGGAGGAGTTAAGGTTTAAGAAAGAGCTTGACGATCATGAGACTATGAACAAGATGAAAATCATTGACAGAGAAAATTACTGGAAAGATAAACTTCTTGAAAAACAAATATCTGAAGGTGAAGATCAGGGTGGAGGTCAGTTTGGGATTGATAGACCTAGAATAAACCAAAATCCAGGTGGAGCTATACAGAGACAAGCAGGTGTTAACCCTTAATAATTAAGGAGTCTATATCAACATTAAAGTAACTAGAAACTTTATATAGGGTTAACACTCCAGGATTGTAGTTATCATCATTCTCCATTCGTGTTATCATCTTAGATGATAGATTTAACTCTAAAGATAGATGAGATACCAACATGTCTGAAGCAACTCTAAGCTCCCTTATTTTTCTACAATTTATTTTTGCTTCCATATACTTACTAAAAAAGGATAATTGTCCTATACTTATACAAATGTAATTTATTATTTTGTATAATATTAAATTTTACTAAATTAAATCTTATTAAATATGCCTGAAGAAGAAAAATTCAGCTTTCCTGTAAACGATGACTTTGTGCCGTTAGAGGAAACAAACAACGAAGAAAACGAACAAGAGTCAACAACAGAAGATAAAGTTGAGGATACTAAAGAGGATCAAGCAGAGACAGAAACAGAAGGTTCCGAAGAAGAAAAATCTGAGGACACCAAAGAAGTTGAGGGGAGTGCTGGTGAAGATAAAGAGGAAGGACTGGTAGAGAAGGAAGAAGATAACGATAATAAAGTAGATAGTGAGTCAGCTGTAGACGATAAAAAAACAGAAAGTTCTTTGAATGACATATCTGAATTAACTGAGGGCAAGTATGAGTCTGTACAGGAGATGTATGAAGCTTTAGAGGCTAAAAACAACTCACTACAAGGTCATACAGTTTTGGAGCAGATGAATTCTCAGATTGAGGAGAAGTTTGGTGAGGGTATATCCTTGTCCGACATTGTATCTTACCAATCTAAGGATTTTGATGAGATGAATAGTTTTGACATTTTAACTGAACATCTACAACTTAATGATCCAGACATAACAGACAGAGAGATAAGATCTGAACTTAGACCTTTCTCCCTTTTAAATAAGTCTAAGGAGGAAATTGATGAGATGATTGAGGACGGAGATATAACAGAAGATGATATCGAAGACCTTGAGGCGGCATTGGATAGAAAGGTTAGAGTAGCAAGAAGAGACCTAAAGGAATTTCAGAGTGATATTAACATAGATGATTTAGAGGTTTATTCTCAACAAGAGAACGCACAACAACCTACAGGTAAGTCTCAAGAGGAATTAGAGAAGGACGCAGAGTACTATGAGTCCGTAATAAGTAAATTTTCCCGAAAAGACGTAGATGTAGGAACTAAGGATGATCCGCACACACTAACTATTGAAGCTACTGATGATGACCGAAATGGTTTCAGAGACTTTATTTCAGATGGTGAGAATGGAGAGTCTTGGATAACAAAGCGTTGGATGATGGAGGATGGACGTGTAGATATGGATAAACTACAGTCAGACGTAGATAAAATCATTAATTATGAGCGTAACATCAAGATTGCATTCACCCAAGGGAAAACCGCAGGGGCAAGCAAGGAGGTTAAGGACGTAAGTAATGTTGATTTTGGAACAGGCAAGAACAAGCCTAAGTCAGATGAAGGTTTATCTCAAGAGGCTCAAATAGCCAACGAAATAAATTAATAACTTTTAAAAAAAACAACAATGGCAACATTTAATACTGGTGCTTTAAACACACCAACTAACCATAATTTTGTATCTTATTATGATGCACATGAACCAGACATCTCTAACGAGTTGGTTCAAAGATACGCAAACTCAATGATTGGGTTTTTAGATTTTACTAACTCAAAAAAATCTACTGACGCTTTAGAATTTTCTCGTTTTGAGAAAGACAGAATTATGCCTAAGATTAAGGCTACTTCAGCTGGTGCTGGAGCTGGATCACAAGCTACATTTACTTTAGCTGCTGATGTTCAGATTGACATACCTTCTGCGGCTCCTTATAATCCTTCTGCTACTCCAGATGCAAAAGCTACTACTGTTAGATTGAATGACTTAATTATGATTAAGCCAGCTTCAGGGACTGCTTCTTACGGTACTTACATTAAGTGTATTGTTGACGGTGTAACTGACTACACTTCATTTACAGCTACTCCTATTGATTCTACTGCTTCAGTTCCAGCTATTGCTGCTGCTGACGAGATTGTAATCTACGGTAATGCTCATGGTGAAGCTTCAGGATACCAAGCTCCAATGTCTACTAAGGCTACTAAAATCACTGAAAAACTTCAAATCATCAAGGACACTCATAGAGTTTCTGGTTCTGAAGGTTTAACTAAGAAGTGGTTCACTCAAAAGAGTTCAGGTTTATCTAAGTTTATGGTTGAAGGTGAGGGAGATTCTTACGCTAGATTCATGAACACAATGGATATGAACTTATTAGTTGGTGATGAGTTAGCTAACACAACTGTAGCTAGTGCATTTCAAGCAACTAATAATCCTATTGCTTTGACTAACGGTCTTTTAACTCAGATTAACGGAAGTGGTAATATCTTAAACTACTCTTCAGTTTCAGGGTTAACTATTGATGATCTTTATGATTACAATGTTGAGATTGACAAGAACAAAGCTCAGAAGAACAATATCATGATGACTGGTATTATCTTAGACCAACAAATTGACCAAGAGTTAGGTGACAGACTAAAGGCTGGAGCTATAAGTTACGGGATGTTTAAGGGTGACGCTGAGAAAGCTGTTAACTTAAGTTTCCAAAAAGTAACTTTAGGTTCTTATGCTTATGATAAGAGATGTATGGAGTCTTTCAATGATATTCAAACTTTAGGTGCTGATGGATTTGGATTTCCTTACGAAGCATTTACTTTACCTTCTGGTAGCGTAAAAGTTGCTGGTGGATCTGAGAAAGGTCAGAAGGTTGCTTCATTAAGAAAAAGATTCTTAGCTGGAAATGGTAAATCAAGAGAGATGTTGTGTGACTATTTCAATGCAAGAACTATGTCTAACGAAGGTTACGATTACGAAGAGGTAAGATACCTTGCTCACGTAGCTTTTGAAGCACAAGCTTTAAACCAGTTTGGGTACGTTAAGAGAGTATAATCTTAATACAACAAATAGAGGGGAAGAAAACTCTTCCCCTCTTATTATAAATTAAATTAAATCAAACAAAATGAGTACAAATTTAACCGCTAGATCATCTAGCGACATGGGTAAATCAAGCATTACCATCAAATCCTCAAAAAGACCGTCTAACAGATTTCCTTTCTATCCACCTACAGAGCTTATTCCTGGAGAGTGTGAGATATTACATGAAGACGAACATGGAAATAAAACAACAAGATTAATTAGGTATGTATCTGGAATGAAGAGCATATTTGTTGATGAGTGGAGTGATAAAGAGAGAGATATAAAACCTAAAAAAATAAAGCTAACAAACGGATTTAGGGAGGTAACTACTAGGGATCAAAACCTTTACAACTTCATCAAGTTATCTGGTTATAACATGGAGAACAATGACTCAAGAATGCCAGGAACTTCTGTGCTGTATGAGGTTATTGACTACGAAGAAAAAGCTAAAGAGGCTGTAACTCAAAGAAATAAAATACTTGAGGCTGAACACTTTGTAGCTAATGCTCCGTTAGAGGATGTTAGATCTTATGCTTTAGCACTTTGTAAAACAAAATCTGAAGCTGATTCAGTAGCTAAGGATACGGAATTTACAGTTAGACATAGATTAATGTCTGTTGCTAAGAAAAATCCAGAGACATTCATTGATGGATTACAAAGTAAAGCTTTAAAAAACAAGATAGTTATTCACAAGGCACTTCAAGAAAGTGTTATTAAATTAACCCCAGATAACTCATCGTTATACTTTGATGGTGGGGAAGAGTTTGTTAAGGCTCCATCTGGAATGAGTGTAATTGACTGGTTTGCAGACCTTTCTGATAAGAATGATGACTATGGAGATATCCTTAACTCTATAAAGGAAAAGATATCAAGACCAAGCGATTCTAGTGAAAATTTAACTTGGGAAGAGCAGTTAATGGACAAGGGATTAAAGTCTGGATCTGTTGTTAAGTCAAACAACTGGTACGCTATTCCTAATCCTAATGACGAGGAAAATCCTTTAATGAAGTTTAACGGAAAGAAATCTTTATTAAAAGCAATATCAAGTAATAAGGATAACATTATTGCTAATATAGTTTAATACCCCCTTTTGTTTTAAAATAATTAAGGAGTACTAAGTTAATAGTACTCCTTTTTTTATTATCTTTGTTATTAATTATTTAATTTTATGGCACTTACTGTAGTAGACTACGACTCTAAATTTGATTACTCAGAGTCAACTAAGCAAATTAAATTCACAGATAAATCAGATTTTGCAGGACAAGGAACTGCGGCAGCAAATGTAACTGTTGTTGCTAAAGTTGAGGGTCCGTCTGGAGTTTTTTATAACAACACAAATCATTCAGTGCCAGATATTGACTGTGGAGTATCTTTAGATAGCGTTATAACAATACCGTTACCGCTAGGGGTTGATTCTTTACCAGAGCAAGGTTTATATACAATAACATTAAGTTATGAGGACTTAGTTGTACCAGCAACGGTTGTTGATGTTAGAACCTTCACACTAAACTATACGTCTCCAGTTGTTGATATTGATATAACTGTAGATTGTATCACTCCACTACTTAGTGCTATTGATGATACAAACTATACTGTAAACACAGTAGACCCATCTATTGTTAGAAACTTTAAGATACACTACCCACCATCAACTCCTACAGCTGATGTTACTGGGACTGCTACGCCATTAACAACCAAGACTTTTTACACTGTTGCTGATAGCACTGTTGAACATTCTAGCTCTCTCACATCTACTTTAACGTATTTGTTTGATGTTGCAAACAGCATGTATGTTATAGATTCTGTTAAAGGATCTAAGGTTGTTCAGGTAGCGTGTAACGGAGATATATGCGACATATACTGCTGCTTAAGGGCACAGTGGTCAAGATATGTTTCGGCTAAAGACACAAACTCTAAGTTGGCTGCGAAGGAGCTTGCTACATTTGAAAAAATCACTTCATTATCACAAATGGTTGGAAACGCTGTAAGGTGTGGAAAAAACGATCACGTAAGTGATTACACAGCTGAAATACTTAGGTTAGCTAACTGTGACGCAGGATGTTCTTGTGATGATGGTGTGCCTCAGTTGGTTACTGGTTTAGCTGTAAATGGAACTGACGTTATTGTAGATGCTGGGACAGGGGTTTCTGTTTCTTCTTTCACTGGAGGAGGGGTAACAACATATACTGTATCTCTTAGTTCTGCAAACGTAAACAAGTTAGCCGCAACATACAACTCAGTTGTAGCTGCTGGAACAAATGTAAGCTCAGTGTCCACTTCCTCTGTAGTTGTTGGAGATGTAACAACCACAACATATACAGTAAACGCTTCAGACACAGTTGTTGAGACGTTGTTAGTTCGATCCTTATTAACATTTGGAAGTGCTGTTGTACCAGTGCCAACAATAACTGCTCAGTCTGAGTATGGAACTACATTTCAGGCTGTAAATCAAACAGGTGGTACTGAGTTCTTGTTGAACGATAACAACGGAAGTTATTCTGATTGGACTACAAACTTTGCCTCATTCACTGTTGATAACTTCTTTAATATCCCTACAGGTTATTTTCCAGAGGTTACAGTAGCAAATATAACAAAGTCAGTAGATCAGGCTGGAGGTCCTGTATCATGGACAAACGATATTAGAGTTGAGATATACTCGATGGGGGCAAGCTCATTTAACATAAGGTTTTTAGATGAGTCTGGTATTCCTGTAAACGGATTAAAAATGCAAGATTTTGCAACTATAGACTTAATATTTAAAATACAAGCATAATGGCTAAAGGAATACACGATTTAGGGAGAGGTCAGGGTTACATTTATAAGGTAGATGTTGATGGAACCACTATATTAACCCCTAGTTTAAATACACCAGATAACGCAAGAAAGATTAAGGTGACAGCTGTGGAGGCTGCGTCTGTAGCTCTAAATAGAGGTGCTTACGGAACGATAACTGTAGACACCGTTACTGGTGTTAGTAGTATAACTGACGTAAGGAGTCCTGACTCTGACATGATAGACCCACTAGTTCCGTTGGCTTTCACTGGAGCTACCACCACAGCACAGTTGGCAACACAAATTAGGGACGCTATAAACTCTTGGTCTCCAAGCTATGATATATATACAGCTACAGTTGCGGATAATGTTGTCACTGTATACGCTGATCCTTCAGCTGGAGATTCTCGTAACGGAGCTGTAATGACTGTTGGGTTGTCTGCTGGAAACGCAACATTTACTATTGAGGCATTTAACAACGGATCTGACGCTTCGGAGCTGTATGATACTGGGATTGGATTTAGATTCTTTTTAGATGCAGACTATGATGCTGGAGGTTGTGCTGGAGAAGGAACAGCTACTCCAGACAGTTTAGCTAATGCTGTCGAGATAACAAATGAATTAATACAAAGGGGTCTTAACTCAGCTATAGATGTTCAGAATCCTACGATATCTAATGGAGCCATATCTTTAACTAGAAAGTCGTTAGACACATTAATATATATCATAACGGAGGCAGCTGCTGGAACTGATGATTTGGATACTATAACTGCGTCTGGATTTGTTAATGGAGATAAGATGACTATTAGAGGTTACTCTAATTCCTATATAACAACAATTAAAGATGGAACTGGAAATATAGAGTTAGAGGGAGGGGTTGATTTTACTACAGGAGAGTATGAAAGAGCATTAACAATACAACTTAAGGACTCAGTTTGGTATGAAGTTTCAAGGACCTCTCAATCAATCGGAACTACTTCAGATTACAGGACGGCAGGTTTTGGTTTTTTTGGTGCTGATGAGTTTCAAACTCAAGCAATAGCATCTTCTGGAACCATTACTTTTAATGGAGGATCTGACGATAAGTTTCAAGAGATAACAGGATCTACCACTCTTATAGGAACCTCATCTTACAATTTAGGGACAGCTGTTGATGGTGATGAGTTCTGGTTATCTTACGATGCCTCTACTACTGTCTCTGGAAATAACCTTACAATATTTGGTATTACACTTAGCGATGAGCAAGCTCTTAATGGTGGTCTTATTTTCTATGCAAGATATGTTGAGGGTACTTGGAAGTCTTTTGTATGTCCAAACCTTGATCCAGGATTATCAAATCCTTATAGTAAGGAAACTAAGATTGCCGATGTTGAAAATACTTTAAAGACAGAGACTATAACTAGAAGAGTTAGTTTTGAAAGTGGAGAGGAGTGTGATAATCAAGTTAAGGTAGGCTATCCTGGAACAGTTACTGAGGTATACTTCACTGTAGATAAGGCTATTGCTTCAGCAAACAACGGAACTATAACTCCAAAGAATAACGCTGGCACAGCTATGACTGATGGGTTAATAACTGTAACTGCGAGTTCGGCATTGGACACTGGATTTACATCATCCCCCACAGGTAACAATACATTTGTTGCTGGAGATATATTAAAGTTCACCACAGCTAAAACTAACAATGGTGGTTTTGGAACACTAAGTATAAAGGTTACTAAATCTTAATGGGTAAGGAAATACAAATATTAGAGGTAGAGAACACTAATCTTTTATATATAATAACGGATTCAAACCTTGATGCTACATACTACAGCAAGACAAACTTAGAGGTAGAAGCAGTTGATGGTTTTGTGGTTATAAGAAATGAAGGCGTTCAGGTGTTTAGGGAGTTACCTAGAGATTTTGTTGAACCTGTAGAGAGTAGTGTTGCTGACTTAGTGGAGATAATACAGGGATACATAAACAACATAACATCTGAACCGTCAGAGGAGCTTAAGGCTCTTGAAGATATAATAGATATAACAAAGGAAAGTAATAACCTCTTATATTTAATAGAGAGGCAAACCGAAGTATTAAATGAATGTTTAGATCAGCTAATGGTTTGTAGTAAATATTTAAAAAAAATTTATAATCCAGAATAATTATGGCACAACGAATAGAAGACGGAACTGGTAGCGGCAATAGAGTCAAAGTAAAAGAAAATAGACTCTTCACTAGCGGTTTAACTTTAGGATTTTTTGAAAACGCTGTTGTAACAGGCGATGCGTACAATGTTAACACAGAGTTTAAGTCAATAACAACTGACGCTGAACATGCGTTACTATATCTAAAGAATAATGAAACAACTGATATGGTTATAGAGAGTTGGTTTATTGCAACGGATATTGGAACCAATGGTTCTAACTTCGGTTTAGCTAGAGCTTACTTTAATCCAACTGGAGGAACAATAATATCTGGAGGAACTGTAATAGAGGCTGTAAATAGAAGAGGCGGAGATAGTAGGTTGCCTAAAGCTACAATATTATGCGGAGGTGAAGGGTTTACCGCAACAGGACTTCCTGCTTCTGTATTGTATCAAACTCAAGGAGCTTCATCAAGAGCTTTTGGAAATGTAAAGTTGGCATTAAACCCAGGGAAAAGCATTGTAATAACTTACAAGCCAAACGGTGCTGAACCTATTGACATATATACTGGATTTCAATTTTATGTAACTAAAAACACAAACGGAAATGGCTGAGAAAATAATGGATGGTACAGGTAGCGGAAGTAAAGCTAGAGTTGATAGAAACAGACAGCTTCACGTATTTGCCGTAACCGAAGATGAGCAAAAACAATCTACCTTAAAGGGTAATGAGTATAACATTAATACTGGAAAGATTGCTCTAACTGGAACTGGAGAAAGTGCTGTGTTGTACTTTAAGAATGATGAAGATCAAGATTTTGTAATGACAGCATTAGCTGTTGGTATTGGCATAAGGTCTACTACTGTAACAGATTTTGCAGAAGTTGTTATTTATAAAAATCCAAGCGGAGGTGACATTATAACAGACGCAAGTTCTGTTGAGATGAACTCTAACAGCAACTTTGGAAGTAACAAGACATTAAAAGATTCAACTCTTGCTTACAAGGGTAAAGATGGAGGAACAGTTACTGGTGGGGATAAGCACGCAATATTTTTTGGAGATGATGGAAGGTTATATGCTCCAATAAACGTAGAACTAACAAGAGGTTCTTCAATGGGTGTTACTGTTAACCTTAATACATCTGGAGGTGCTAATATTTACTGTGCCTTGATTGGATATATTAGAGACGCAGATAATGATAGAGGATAATGCCTGTAATTAGTACAATATCAGATGGAGAAGGAACTGACAGGAAAGCTGGAGTTCAAGAGACAGAATTGTTTGGTCAAGGCTTAAAGGTGTACACTTATAATGGTGTTACTAGACAGCACTCTGGCAAATTCTTTTTAAATGAAACTTACGGTTCGGCAATGAACCAAAACGCAGCTGCTAGTGGTATTCCAGATCAAATACATAATGGTATTGATACCGTTTTATGGACAGCATCTGCTATAAGTGGAACTTGGACTTTTGATAGTACTGCTCAAGCATTCGCTGGCACAAGAAGTATTGATGCAACATCTACCACAAATGGAGATGTTGCCGAGATAGACAAGGGAAGTATAGTTACTGCTGCTGATTACGAATCCTTAACTGGATATGTTTACATAACAAACTGGTCTTCCGCTGGAACAAAGGAGGTTAGAATTTACTGTTGGGATACAGGTACGACCTCTCAAGTTGGTTCTACTATTGACTTGTCCAACTACATAGATAACACGATATTAAATTCTTGGCAACAATTTACAATACCATTATCTGATCTAAGTGGTACTGCTGATTTTGATGCAATAAGAATTGAAACGATTGATACTGGTCCACAGCAAGCACCAAACTATTATTTAGACAACTTACAGTTAGAGCAATCTGGTGGAACTGGAGCATTACAATATGTGGCTGGACCACAACCAGACGAAATATGGAAGGTATACTCTATACATATAACTATGGTAGATGCTTACGCAGGAACTGTTACAGACGGAACTTTACCCAACATACCTTACGATGGATTTTTAGGGGTAAACACCTTGTCTAGTGGTATAAACATTCAGAATAGGAGATTTGGTGAGGTTAGAGAAACTAATACTTACAGGAACTTTATAGATATGATAGCTACATTTACTGATAAAGAGTTAATGTATGGTGGAGATGGAACTAACACATGGCTCTCTCTTAACTTTAACTTTTCCAAGCCGATACTACTTCAAGGTGAAAATCAAGATGATTTTATAGTCAACATAGCTGATGACTTGAGTGGTTTATTATTCTTTAAGATGAGTGTTAGTTACAGCATAAAAGTAGATGAAATATAGTATTGTCAAAACAATTCGTTAACTTTACATAATGATTAATATAGATAAATTTAGAACATTTGTATATCTTGTTGCTAACAAGAACGGCAGAGGAACATTAACTCCTTCTCAGTTTGACTCAGCAACAGAGAGAGCCTTGTATGTGTACACTAACAACCAGGTTAGTAATCAGAAGCAATACCAGCCAGACAGACCTGTCTCTCAAACGTCTCTTGATTTAGATCAAGCATCAATAGATAGGTTACGTCATCTAAAAGAAATAAGAACCATAAGGGTTATAGATGGAGAAATGGCTATTCCAGACGGTGTTAATGTAGATGTTAACTCTGAAATTATGCCTGAATACTGGACACACTCAAGATTATCTCACAAGTTTCAGAGTCATGGAAATATTGTAACACAACCAATAGAGGTTGTAAATGATAATCAGTGGGCTGTCAAGTTAGGAAGTAGTATAGTCACTCCAACAAAAAAGAGAGCTGTGGCTAACTATCAGAGCAATAAGGTGTTAATAGAGCCTTCAAATCTAATAAACTTAGTTACACTAGCTTACATAAGAGTTCCTAATACACCAAAGTGGGCTTATACGCTACTCAATAACAGACCAGTTTATGACCCAGCTAACAGTGTTGATATTGACGCTCCAAAGAGTGCTTTCAACGAAATAGCTATGATAGCTTTAGAGTTTATAGGAATAAGAATAAGAGAACCAGAACTGGTGCAGGCTGCTGCTGGTTTAGAAAATAAAGGAGTATAATGTTAACAAGCAAATCAAAAATAGCGGAAATAATAATAAGAAGGCTCGGAAAGTATACCGATGAATCTGATATTGATGATAGAGAACTTATGTTGTCTGTTCATCAAACTGTTGGTACAATAATCAGAAACAGACTGTTTGAGTCAAAAGGTATTGAAAGTCAAGAGGTTGATGGTTCGTTGTATTACACCATAGATGACATTTCGGTATTGAATAGAGGAAAGAAGTACTACATAACCTTACCGTCAACAACTATATCACTACCATTTGGAGTAGAGATAAAGAGAGTAGGAACAACAGAGGGTAGAGGTTTTATTCCTGTTCAGAATGGTTTTAACGATCTTTTTGATGGTTTAGCTTCTAAGTGTTTAGAAGGAAACATAGGATACTACAAGGAGGGTGGTAGTTTAATGTTTACAAACATGGATGCATCGAATAATCCAGATACAGTTGATTTAACGATGGTTCTACCCTTAGACCACCTAGATGAAGATGATGACATTAATATGCCAGCAGACATTCTCTCTGAGGTTGTGGAGATGGTCTTTGGTAAGTACGCTAATACAATACAGATCCCTTCTGACGATATAAATAACTCAATAGACTAATGAGAAAGCTAGACGAAATAATAAGAGAGTACTACATAGAAAGTTTAGGAATGAGTCAGTTAGACAGTCGTTACCCTAGATTTTTACAGATAGCAGTATCTGGTCTTAAGGACTTAGGTATGGACCTAAAGAGTAATTTAAAGGAGGTTACTCTTGATGTTAATAGTAACGACACAGTTGATCTACCGTCTGATTACTTAGACTACCTAGTTATAGGTACTGAAGAGTCTGGACAAATATCTGCTATTGGATTAAACAATAATAAGGCTCCTAGGGGATTTGATGATTGTGGAGACTTAAATGCGGCAGCAATAGATGATGGAAATGAAACGTCTTACTTTAACTTTGCTACCACACACTTCACTAAGGATGGACAGTTCAATGGGAGGTCATATGGTGCTGGAGGTGGAGGTTCTAACAATGGAACTTATAAGGTCTTTAAGGATGAGGGTTATATTGCATTGAGTGGAGTTACAGCTACAAGTGTGGTTATGAGGTACTATGCCACTGTAAATCAGGTTGATGGAGAGTTTATGATTGATGATTACTACGTTGAAGCTTTGAAGGCTTGGATGTATCACAAGTATATACAGAGAATGAGAAGCTATGGTGGAGGGGAGAAGCAGGCAGCAATGCTTACTTACAAGCAGGAAAAAAAGAAAGCTGAAAAGAGAAATTATAGATTCAATATTGTTAACTTTGTTAATGCATTTAGATCTGGTTATAGATCGTCTCCTAGAATTTAATATATGGCTATTGAGAAGAAAAATTTTACTGGTGGGCTAGATTCAGACACTGAGGATAGATTTCTACAACCTGGAGATTATAGGTACGCATTAAACTGTAGAGCCTCTAAGTCTGACGGGTCAAACCTCGGAGCTATTGAGAATACTAGAGGAAACTCCATCATATCAGTAACACTACCTGACGGAATAAATAAGGTTATAGGAGCTTATGATAACCTAACCACAAATAAGGTTGTATACTGCATGTTTAATGACAGTGGAAATCATTCTATATATGAGTTTGATGCCAATACAGAGACTATTACTTTAGTGTTGAGAACTCCATTATTAAACTTTAAGTCTAATAAGTTTATAAACGACTCGTTCATGATTGGTGGGTTGTACTTCTTTAACGACAGAGTTAACGAGCCAAGGTGTTTAAATATTGACAGAGCTAAGGTGAATGGGTATCCAAATCCATTTAAGGAGGAGTACATGAAAGTTATAGTTCCAGCTCCAGGTAAGCCAGTTATTGCTCAGTATGTTGATGATAAAAGTATAAATACAAATAATGTTAGAGGTGTCCTATTTCAATTCAGGTATAAGTACACATACCTAGATAATCAGGAGAGTGCGTGGAGTCCAATATCAAAGGTTGCTCTACCAGTAGACGAAGCTTCGTTTAGACCTTTTGCTTACTATCCAACAGATATAAATAATGCGATAGACCTGACGTTTGACGTTAGTGATGAGTATGTTAAAACTATAAAGATAGCTGCTAGAGAGGGTAATACTGGTGATTTCTTCTTGGTAACAGAGCTTGATAGAGATGACTTAGTGATAAATCAAAATCAGGTTGATGATGTTTACAGGTTTTATAATGACGAGGTGTATACCCCTATAGATAATGATGGCTTCACAGGAATGAGGCTTTTTGATTGGTGTCCTCAGCTCGCTGATAGTATGTCTCAGATAGACGGAAACAGAGTTGCTTTTGGAGGTATCACAGAGAACTACGACCCTGTTGATGTTGACTTAGAGGTAATACAAAACTTAGACACATCAAATGGTGAGGAAGCTCCAGAGGTTAAAAATATATACAGGCTTGACACACCTAAGACTGGTGGTTATGGAATCACTCCTGCCACACCATCCTCTCCTGAGTGGATATTTAATACTAGTACTGCGTTTCAAAGAAAGATTGGCAGCAGAACCTATTTTTTAACTGCTGGTACTGTAGCTAAAAATAGACCAATAATAGCAACACCTCTAATATCTCTTAGTCCTAAGAGATTTTACGACAACTCAACACCATCTAATTTTGATGACTTTATTAAGCCCAATAATGCGTGGGGTGATAGGGTGTTGCTGATGAGGTCTGGTGATCTCTCTAACGGTAAACTAATAACGGCTGGAGAGAGCTTGGTTAATGAGTACTTAGTATCAGCTCCAAACGCAATAGGAACAAGGTACACCCTTGCTATTAAGGTTAGATACTGGGACCTTGGAGATACAGAGAATATTAAGACTGAGACAGTTAGAGTTCAGTACACCTCTGTAGCTAACGACACAGAGCTTGATGTTGCTAACGGACTTAAGAGTGCATTAGTAAATATTCCTACGATTAAAAAAGGAAAGGTATCTATAGACTTCTCTAAAACAGCAACAAGTGGAACTAGTGTAACAACATCTAATAACCCTGGTCCTAGCCAGAGAATACTTCGTGTATGGGTGGCTGGGGTTGTTAAAGAGGCTGATAAAGAGACGGATCCAACACCCTCATTTCCTACAGCTACAGGACCAGACACTCCTGCACTGTTTGACTTAAGTGGAGATATTAAGTCTTACGCCTCTTGGACATTAAGAAGTGAGAAGACATTAAAGAGTGGTGCTAGACATGGTGTGGCATTAGTTTATTACGATGGACCTAACAGGTCTGGGTTAACAAACGTATCTAAGGATAAGACATTCTACGTTCCGTTCTTTACTGAGAGATCAATACCTAACGGTGATACTCCAAACGATGTGACGTTAGACTTGGTAATAAAACATAAAGCTCCTAGTTGGGCTAAAAGATTTCAGGTTGTATACACTGGAAACCAGAGTATTGAAAAGCTCCCAGGTATAGAGACTGGGTATAGGGGATTCATACAGTTTCAGTTAAAGAAGGTTGCTCAGTCAACTAAGACTGGAGCTTTAGAGGCTGAGTTATCAAACATAACTAGCTACAACGACACAATACCAGAGGATATAGACTTACAGTACTCGTTCACGAAGGGTGATAGATTAAGGTTAATAACAGAACCTGTTGTTGCTGGAGTTACTCCGAACTATCTGACAGATTACAGGGATGTTGAGGTTATATCTTACGACTCAACAACAAAGATTGCTGTATTTAAAGATCCTGGAGTTACATTGTCTGATAATCAGATGGTTGAGATATACACTCCAAAGAAGAAAGCTTCTGAGGTTAAGTACTTTGAGGTTGGAGAGGTTTATGATGTTGTTGATGGTTTTCATGTTGGTGGCGATGTTGATCAGGACGCTAACACAGACGCTGTAATAAAATTAGATGACATAGGAGACGTTTACTTAAGATACAGAGTTTCTCCAGTAGGTTCTGTGGTGGAGGATTACAGCTACTCAGACTACTACATATCCGATGTATGGGACAAGGGTAGACCAAACATTGTGGATAACAACATAACGAGAACTAAGAGGGAGTCAACTATAAGATTCTCAGGAACTTACATACCAGAAACAAATATAAATGGTCTGTCTCAGTTTAATGACTTTGATTTTGAAGCTTATGATCAAAGGTATGGAACAATACAGTACATGCACTCTGATGATAAGGACTTAATAGTCTTGCAGACATTGAAGGTTGGAAAGGTTAGGGTTGGTCAAGACACACTGTATAGTAATGAGGGGTCTCAGGTTGCTACTGTTAAGAGCCAGAATAAGGTTCTTAGTGATATTGTGTACTACAGTGGGGAGTATGGTATAGGTACAAATCCTGAGAGCTTTGATGTTTACGGAAACAGAAAGTACTTTACAGATGTTCCTAGAGGTGTAGTTCTAAGGCTTAGTGCTGACGGGTTAACTCCAATTTCAGAGATAAAAATGCACAACTACTTCAACGACACATTCAAGCGTCTGGTTGATAGTGATGGAGACTATAGGGTTATAGGTCAGTATGACGTTAGGTTTGACGAATATAGAATATCAATACAGGAGAACATTATTGACTACCCAATAACCAACAACCTTAATCCTGTAGAAACTATAATACCAACTAGAGTTGGCAACGACAGTCAGTATGTATGGTCAGCATCTCCAGCAGTACAGGAACTTATTGATGTTCAAGGAATTGAACCAGACCCTTTTGAATCTTTTGCTGAGAGTGCTTTTGTTGATGATCAGGATTCAAGAGAGTCCTTTGTGGTTCCCGTTGGAGATCCGTCTGAAACAGCTCCAAGTGTTACTGTTGAGGAGTACCTGTTTGAAACAATAGCATTTAGTGAGTCTAATAAGAGATGGAAGGGTTTTTACTCCTACACTCCAGATTATATGGTATCTAATAACATATCGTTTATAAGCTTTAAGGATGGACAGTTATATACTCATAATACAAATTCTTTATATAACAACTTCTATGGAGTTCAATATAGTCAGAAGGTACATATTATATCGAATGTTCAACCAGACATGATAAAGTTTTACAGTAGTATAGCTATTCAAGCAACTTCAAGGTTTTCTGTCCCTAGAGCCTTCAATCAATTTGGTCAGAAGACATCATTAATAGTTGAGGACTTCTTAGATGATGAGGGTGTTTTTAAGGCTGCATTCTTGAGAGATGAAAACACTCCAAACGTGGTTAACCCTTTAATAGAGGGTGACGATATGAGGTGTCATTCAATGAGCATAAATATTGAAAATACTGATACAGAGCTAGTTAAGATATTTTTAGTTGAGATAAGTTTATCTGCATCATTACTTACTGGAAAATGATATTAGATATACTAGCCATAGCAGGAATAACTATAGTGTTGACAACATCAAAACTACTAAAACCATTTAGAGAGTTTATAACTGATAAGTCATTATTCTTGGGTCGTATGTTGTCCTGTTCTCTATGTACTGGAGTTTGGGTTGGGCTTATGTTTTTTCTTACCCCTGTATTTCTCAGGTCGGCATTGCACTATATATTTATAGGTAGTTTAGCTAGTGAATTGATATATCTTATAATAGAACGACTAAAAATAAAATAATTTTAGTATCTTTGGTTATTAATAATCAACAAACAAACATATGCCAGCATTTTTAGCACCAGCACTAATAGGAGCAGCAACATCCGCATACGGAGCCTATAGAGGTAGTCAGCAAAAGAAGGAAGGAGAGAGAGCTTTAGGAAAACTTGTAGCACCTACTTACGAAATACCAGAAGAGATTAGACAAAACTTATCAGACGCTGAGGCTATGGAGGTTGAGGGTCTTACGGCTGCTGAAAAGAAATCTTTCGTTCAGAATATAGAGAGATCTCAACAATCGGCATTGAAAGCTCAGGCAGATAGAAAGGGTGGTCTTTTAGGTATACAAGGTACTATGGCTGCTGAGGCTGACGCTTACAGTAGTTTAACCAGTATGGACGCTGCGGCACGAAGAGAGGCTGAGATGAGAAAGCAACAGAGAACTGCTCAAGCAAGATCTGCTATGGCTGGAGCTAAAGAAAGAAGACTAGCTTTTGAAGAGGGTAGATACCAAGAAGGTTTATCTTCAGCTCAAGGAATGATTGGTGCAGGAGAGCAAAACATTATGCAAGGCATTCAGGGTATTGGCGATGCTGCCATGAAGTTTGGAGCAGCTAATTATAATCCTGGAGCAACAACAGGTTCTTCTACATCAACAATGCCAAGTCAATCTCAGTATAATGTAGCCCAAGGCTTATCAAATACATTTCAAGACCCTTCTGTTTTTAACATGTTAGGTAGACAATAATAAAAGAAATCAATGGCAAATCCAGTAAGTAAAGGTATAGGCACAGGAGCAGCTCAGGTGTATGACTATTCAAGAATAGACAATGCTATGAATAATGCGTTCAGATCAATGGCTGCTAAAGATGCTGCTGCTGAAGCTAAGAAAGAGGCTAAAGAGGCAGCTAAAAGAAAGGCTGAAGCTAAGTTGAGAGGAGATTTAAAGTTTGACACATCAAAAATAAAGGATGTAGATAAGGATGTTGTTAAGAATATGGTTCAAACAGCTTTTTCTGAGATGGATGGTCATTGGGAAGACATTAATAATGGTGATCCAGAGTGGACAAACAATTATATAGAATTAACATCTGGAATTAAGAACTACATATCAAGCTCTGCTAATGAAAAAGTAAAGGAGGATAACTTATTTAAAACTATGAATGCTGGTAGTGATACTGGTTATTCTGAAGATGCTAAAAATAAGTTAATAGAGGCTATGGCAACTCCTGGGTTTTTTGCTGGTCAATTTAACGATTCAGGTTTATCACGTAGAGATCAAGTGATAGGTAATCCTTACACTAAGGTTGACGCTGCATTTGAAAAAGGTTCAGATGTTCTTTACAAAGATAAAGATTACTCAGTTCCTAATGCTCAGGGCGGTCAAACTACTGTTGAGGGAAAAGAGTGGCTTCCTGACGATGAAGCTTTCCCTAAGTTTATGAGCAATGTTATGTCTACACCAGAACTTGTTAATGATGTAAGAATACAGTATGGGAATCCTGGAGAGGATGTCACTGAAGATCAGGTGAGAGATTTCTATAATGATTACAAGTCCACAAGACAGAAAGAATGGGAAAAAACAAGAATAACTAAAGATACAGCTGAAGAGCCTACTTCAAAATATAAAAAGGGTGGCATTACTGATCCAGCATACTTTAAAGAAAGTAAGGGAGAAGGATTTAAAATATCCCCAACAACAGGCACTCAATTAAAACCAATAGATATTATTCTCGCAAGAACTAAAGACCTACCAGAAAGAATAGCAATAATGAGACCTTCTGCTATATGGAAAGATTTTAAGAATGGTCAATGGTATATTAGAGGTGTTTCTTCTGCGAGCATAGCTGATTTGGAGAAAAAATTCGGAGGTATGACAAAGGAAGAGAGAGAGGGGCTATCATTTGATGATTGGAAAGAAACCCAGGCAAAGGGTCAGTTTGTTAATGAGCCAATAACCAGTAATGTTTTGGCTTCACTTAAAACTACTTATGGGTTAGGTGATTTAGATGAAATACTAGAAGAGATAAATCCAGAGTCAAAAAGTAATGATGAGGCTAGAAAGCAAGCAAAGTCAATAAGTAATGATGAGGCTAGAAAGCAAGCAAAAGAATCAGGATATGATTTAGATGAATATATAGAACTATTAAAAGGTAAAGGGTTTAAAATTAAAGAGGATTAATTATGCCAGTAGAAGAATTTGATAAGTATGGTATACCTATAAAAAAATCTACATCGAAAGTGGATAAGTATGGTATACCTATAAAAAAAAAAGATCAATCCAAACAAGACTTTACGACTCCTACAGAGCCTTTATCGAAGAGTGGCGAAGAGGATAAAGAGACTAGGACAAGAAACTTTGTAGAACTTAAGCAAGATTACGATGAGGATCAGGCTCAATCTATAGATATAATTTCTAATATATTTGAGAATAAGGGTATTGAAGAGGATTACCCTGTTTCTGAGTGGGGTGATGAGTACTTAAATAAATTAGAAAAAAATAAGGCAGCCTTAGAGGAGGCTGTAAAACAGCATCAAAGAAACTTATCTCCACTAGCTGAAGAGTATGATGTTAGTGCTGAAAGGGTGGCTCAGTCTACTTTTAATGTGGATAAATGGCTATTGAACAAGGAGTCTGGAAAAATTCTTGAGGAATCAAGCATAGCCTTTAAGGAGTACTATCTAAGTAAAAATCCAGAAGCAAAAAAAATACTAGAGTCTGACAGCTCAACTGAAGAACAGGTTGATGAGGTTGTTCAAGATATATATAATCAATGGACAAAGCAACCAGAAGAATTGGCTGGTCTTGATATATATAAAAAAGAAGGTAGAGAGGCTGATTTATTTACGACAGATGCAGGGGAGTTTGCAACAGCTTTAGGGTCTATAGCGGATGCTTTTGAGACTGGTGTTGATGATGCTGATTACTCAAAAAAACTTACAGGTGAGTTGTCATTTGCTACAGATGACGAGAAGAAGGTTATTCTTGATAAGCTTTATCGTAAGTCACTCTATGAAGCTAAAAAAGTTCAGGACGTTGGTGATGATATGTTTTCTGCTGAAGGTTTTTCTGGTATGTTAGGATCACAAAGAGATGCTCTTGCTGGATCAATGCTTTTAGCCGCTATACCTATACCTGGAGTTAATGTTGCAGCCAGTATGCTTTACTCTGGACAGGATGCAGCTAGGGCTGCTTACGGGACAGCTATGTCTCAAACTTTTAACGAGGCTAGAAATGAGGGTTTTAGTGTTGAAGAAGCATTCTCTAAGGCTAAAAAGCAAGCTGTTGTTGAGGCTACTGGAGGTTTTATTGAAGGTGTGGCTGGAGCTGGAACAAGCGGTCTTGCTAATAGATTTGGTATTGCTGTTTCTAAAAAATTTGCATCAAAGCCTATAAGCTTCTTAGTTAATCAAGCTGCCGAAGGACTTTCAGATGTAGGTCTTGATGGTTCTGTTGCTGCTATAAACCAAATAGCAAGTAATCTGTCTAAAAATCTGATGGGTATAGATACTGATATGTTTTCTGGAGTTCCAGACGCAATAATAGGTGAGATGCTTTTCTCTGGGGTGTTCAAAGTTCCAGGTACTGTTAAAACTTCGGCTGACTTAAGGAGGTTTGTTAAGTCACTACCTAGAGCTGAACAACAAAAAATATTCCAAGACTTTGTAGACGCAAAGAAGTCTATGGACTCTAAAATTACAAACGATAGAGCTAACCAGTATGTTAAATTACAAAAAGATCAAGCTAAGTCTGAGAAGAACTTTAGCCTTGAGAAACAGATAGATAAAGATCCTGTTGGACACTTAATAAATGAGCGTGATAGACTTAATACTCTTTTTGAGGGTATGAGTACAGAGAAGGGTAAGGCTCAGGTTAAGGAAAATATTGACGCTATTAATACGATGATTAAGAACATGGAGGGTTACACCGTTACAGATGCGGATGGTAATACTCAAGTTGTTTCGAGGAAGGATTTAGCTAAATCTATAGAAGACCCTAAGTTTATTGATGCAGTAGCTCAGGGGGACATTGACGTAACAATAGATAATGATAACGAGTTAAGTCAATTACTTTTTAGTAAAATAGATGCACTAACAAAAACAGAAGAAGATGCCGTTCAAGAGCAAAAGCCAGACGAAGTACCTGTACAGCCAGAAGTCGAAGCTGGCAAAGAAGTGGAGGGAGAAGTACCCGAATCAAGACCTGAAGAGCCTACCAAAGAAGTTAAAGAAGAAGTAGAGAGAGATACAGAAGAAACTAGTGAGGTTGAGGCTAAAAAAGCTGATATAGAAAGAAGAAGACAAGAATTTCCTGAAACTCAAAGTAATACAAGAACGCCTATAACTCAAAAACTACTTGATTATTTTGCAGAAGTAAAAAAACTACCAAAGTTTACAGAAGATTTAACTAAAGGAACTTATGTAAGTTGGTTGCAAAATAATGGAAAATTAGGTTATAAAGTTGCTGAACTATTAAACAGTCCTAAAAAAGCTTTTGATTTAATTGCTAAATATAATGCTGAACTACCTGCTTTAGAATCAACACAACAATCTAAAAAAGAAGGTAAACAGCCTACAAAAAAACAAAAGGTTAAGCCTACAACCATAAAGAAACAGAATGTTTCTGATGTCGACGCTATTGTAGGGCGAGCTAAAAATGAAGAGCAGAAGTCGGCATTGGCTACTATATCTAACGTAGTTAAAGCACTAACAGGTATAGATAAAGATGTAGAGGTAATTGTTCATGAGGATGCAGATTCTTATAATGCTGAGGTTGAGAGACAGGGAGGAGATCCAACAGATGTTTCTTCTGGATTTTTTGACAACGGATCACAGATACATATTAATGCCTCTGAGGTTCAGAACACAACAGCATTTCATGAGGGGGGTCATAAGGTTATAGCTTCTTATGTAAAGAGAACTCCAGGAGCTGTAGATAAATTTAAGTCTCAATTAGAGTCGAAGCTTCCTAAGAAGGATGTGGACAGCCTGAATGAGTTTGTATCAGAGTATGATAGTGAAGAACAGTCTGAAGAATTTGTTACTGAGACACTTGCAAGAATAGCTAGTGGTGACATTAAACTTGACAAGTCGGCATTGGATAAGATTAAGGACTACTTAAGAGGTTTAGCTAAGTCACTAGGAATGGATCCAGACATGATTAAACTTACTGGTAAGGAGGATGTTCAAGACTTCGCTAGAAAGTTGTCTGAGGCATTTACTGAAGGGAAGGAGATTAGTATAAAAGAAGTTTCAGACGAAACCTTTATTGATAAGTCTAAGATAAAAGCTCAAAAGAAACCAGACGTAAATAAGATAAGAAAATTAAGTAGAACTGGATCTAAGGTGGGTAAGGGTATGTCTGTTAAGATGGTTAACAAGAATAAAGTTTCTAAAGAAATTCCAGACCTAAGCTCAGATTATGTTAGAGAGTCTAATCCAAAAGCATACATAAAAAATGCAAACTTGATAAATAAGTTTCCTTTTGTTCAGGGGGTTAGAAGTAAAGGTGAGATAACTGACTTATCTTCAGCAAACGAAGTATATGAAACATTCACCGACCTTGTGTCTGACAACTTGGTTTACTTAACAGAATCCTTTAACAAGGAATTAAGGGATATATCAACTCTTTGGTATGACGGAGCCAATATAATGGCTAACGACATGGCTTCTAAGTATGGTGTAAAGCCAGAGCAATCAGCTGCAATTATAGCTGCACTTTCACCACAGAAAGATTGGTATCAGAATGTTAATTTAGCTGAAAGAGTAATGTTGTCATTCAAGGAAAACCCCATCTTAACAAAAGAGATGGTTGACTTTCAGTCTGAAATAAACAATAGAGGAGGGAAAAACAAAACTGGGGAATCACTTAAGAAGCATAATGAAAGATCAAATATTATAATCAATAATCTTTCCAATTATATAGATAAATCACTTTCTGAGGTTCCAAATGATGTAAAACCATATATTGTAAGATTAAATGATGAAGTTAATAATTCTAAGGATTATAACGTTTTATCTCCAGACGGGAAGAATTTAGGTGTTGCAAAAAAGGCTAATGGAGAAAATAGAAAAGTAGCTTGGGGGAGTTATGGGGAAATAGGTAAGGCTGTTTCAATTTATTTAGATGGGTCTCAAGACAACATCTCCAACTCTCTTGGGGAGATGCATAAAATAAGAAATTTTTACAACAACATAATAGACCCAATGTCTAAGGATGGTGATGTTACAATGGATACTCATGCTATTGCTGCTGCATTAATTTCACCATTATCTGGGAACAGCGATTATGTATCTCAAAACTTTGGAGGTAAGGCTGGAGTTGCTAGTTCTAAGGCTGATGGGTTTAAGGGTATTTATTATGCTTATTCTGATGCATACGCTAAAGCTGCCGAAAGATTAGGGTTACTCCCAAGACAAGTTCAGAGTATTACATGGGAGGCTGTTAGAGGGTTATTTTCACCTAAGTATAAGAGTAATAAAGATAATGTCTCCTATGTTGAGTCAGTATGGAATGATTTTAAAAACAAAAAAATAAATATAGATGAAGCAAGACAGAAAATTATTGAACACGCAGACGGAATCTCAGATCCTTCTTGGGGATTTGTTTTTTCAAAACCTAAAAAGGGTATTAAAAAGGAATCCGAGCAAAGAGGAATATCTGGAGTACTTGGAGATGACCCAGGGGCAGAAGTTGAACGAAGAGCAAAAGATGCTGGTAGAGGAAATGTTTTAAGTAATAAAGACCTTGATAATGCTGGCATAAAGGAGGGCATGACTGTTCGCCCAGTAGAGAAGAAGGGGAAGTTTCAAAAAAAGGCTCCTAACGGAAAACCAAGTAATCTTAATGAAGAACAGTATGAAGCAGTTAGAACTCCAGAGTTTAAGAACTGGTTTGGAGACTGGGAGAATGACCCAAAAAATGCTAGTAAAGTTGTTGATGAGAATGGTGAGCCATTAGTAGTTTATCATGGTTCTCCAACAGTAGATATAGAAGAGTTTGATAGATCTAGTTCAGAAAGAGAGCAGGCTGGAATAAATGAGATGGGAACATATTTTGCCACAAATAAAAACCTATCCAATATATACTCAAAAGCTCCATTAACCGAAGAGGCTAAATTAAATAGGGGTGTAAAAATAAAAGCTTTAGAAGAGAAACAAAACAAAGTTAGAAATAATAGAGATTTTGACGCTTTAACTGAAGAAATAGATGCTTTAAAAAAAGGTGAAAGAGTGTATCCTGTGTTCTTAAATATAAGAGATATGCATACTTTTGATGGGAATGCAGAGGTTAATATAGAGGCTTGGAATAACTTAGAGCTTAACTTAGGGTATAAGTGGGCTAAAGGAAGGGCAGCTATGGAGGCGTTAGCTGGTAAGAATAGAATGGTTAAAAACATGAAGGTTGATGGTATTAAGGCTGAGAATATTATAGATATGTCTATAGGAGCCTTATACTCACCAGAGGTATATAAAAAAACAAAGGAATACAAGGAAGCAAGAGATAAGTATTTAGGGGATGTTTATTTACTATTTGATGATCAACCTGAAAACATAAAACTAGCTGACGGTACAAATAGAACTTTTGACCCTAAATCACCTAATATAAAGCTTCAAAAGAAAGGTGAACCAAAACCAGACCCTAAAAAGGATCGTGTTGATGATGTTATAAAGGGTATAATTGACAAGGTAAGAGCAAGGGTTTCTGCCAAAGCAGACCCGAAGAAAGTTAAAGAGAGACAGCTCAATGACGCTCTTAACTACTTACAAAGGTCAAAGTGGTATGAGGATGCAACTGACACCCAAAGAGAGGCTGCTGTTATTAGCTTGAAGAAAAGTCTTGGGGAGAAAATTAGAAGAAAGACTAAGTGGACTGAGGCTATAGCTGAGACAGCAATGAGGACTGCTAAAGGTGAGATGAAGCTGGTTGACACCTGGAAGGAGCAATTAAAAAATCTCAAGATGGAAGAGAGAGCATCTAAGAAGGGTGAGGCTGTTGGTAAGAAGCAGGAAAAAGCAAGAGTAAGAGAGTTTAGAGATATTTTTAGGGCTTGGGTTGAGGAGAACTCTGAAGTAATTAGAAGTACGGATGCGGCATTGTCTGGTGAGATATTAAAAAGAGTATCTGGGTTGACTGAGAAAAACATTGACGCAACTATAGAAAAGATTACAAAAGCTATAGAGAGGGCAGAGAGAAAGAGAGCTGAGAAGATAGCTAAATCAGTTCAGTCAAAGATAAATAGAGCATCAAAAAAAGCACCTCTAAATGTAAAGAATCTTGGTAAATCTATCTTAATGATAAAACCAAGATATTTAAACGATCCAACCGAACTAACGGTGTTAGCTAATGAATATTTACGTGCTGTTAGAGGTGGTGGTGCTGTTGATAATATTGTTTCTGAAGTGAAAAGATTGTCAGATCAAGCTGAGAGCAACTACCAGACTTGGTTGGATGAAAGGTTAAAGAAGGATTACGAGGTCTCAGACTTTAAGGATGTTATGACATTCTCTGAGTTTAAGGAGATGATGACAGAGGCTTTAGTTTTGGATGATAGTGACTCTAAGCTTCAAGTTGCTGGAAAGGCTAAGTCCAAAACAAGGCAAAAACTTGAAAGAGTTATAAAGTGGAGATTGGTGGAGATTCGTCAAAAGTTAATTGATGAATCAAAAACCTTATCTAGTAAACAAAAAGACACCTTAGAGGCAATACTCAAGATTAATGATGAGATTGATATTGACAACTTTACAACAGCAGAGCTTAAGGATTTAAACAATGTTATATCTGAGATATTTACATTTGACTCATATAGATCATCTGGAACAATAGAGCAGACAATTATAGGTAAGATTAGAGCTAAGGAAATTAAGAACTCCAATACAGGTATTGTTTTTAGTAAGTTTATTGATGAGAAACTTATCGGGGGTCATATGGCTAAGTTAGTTAGCTTTGGTAACTTCTTCAAATCTATAGCTGGAAGCAAAGGTGGTCTTAGACTTAAGAACATGATTATGGGACCTCTAAATAGAGCTAACAATGTTGTTCTAAAGAAGTCTGACACGTTTAACTCAAAGTTTGATAAGATAGCAAGAAATATAAAGGGTAAGGATAGAGCCATGACTAAGATAGGTATGGTGTCATACATTGTTCAGAATGAATCTGGTTTGGTTGGTGACGATCTGAAAAATGATTTTGAGGCTAAAAAACTATTAATGTCATTAGAGATAAAGAAGATTAATGAGATATCTAAGGATAAAACTCTTTCTTCTTCTCAGAGAAATAACTACAAGAAAAAAGCAGAGCTTCAGCAAGAGATATACGACAAGCATATCAAGCAAGCAAAGAGTAAGGATGATGTTTTTGGTAGTCTTACAGGGGATGAGAAGAATTTGTACGACTTCGTTTTAGGTTCGTTTGCAGAAATTAAGGATGACCTAAAAGATTCTCATGAAAGATTTGATGGTTCTGAGTTTATTGAGATTGACAACTATATTCCTACAGTACAGGTTAAGGTTGACAACTTGAATGACAAAGACTTGGCTATTAGCTCTAAGACGCATGGAATAAGAAATATAGATGAGAAGCAATCTGGAACAACTATAAAGAGGGTTAAAATACAAACCAAGAATGCTGACGGAACCGTAAAGAAGGACGCTACAACAGAAGATATTAGAACGGTTCAAATTTACGACATGAACTTGCTTGCAAAACAGAAGTTCAAGGAGGCTGCTTACGATATAGGTACATTAAAAGAAAGAAGAGTTCTTAACTCTCTTTTAAATAGCCGAGAGATGAAGGAGATGTTTGGCAAGACTCTACACCCAATACTAGTTAGAAAGATTGGTTCAAAAATAGATATGCAGAAGGGGTCATTTCAAGACGGATTAAATGAGGCGAGTAAGTTTGCCAGAGCTTACTTTAATGCTATGAGATACTATAGAACATTAAAGTTAAAAACTGTTGATCAATGGTTAAAGCAGCCAGGGTCAATTATAGCTCACTCTGTTGGTCAGATTGGAGGTAGAGCAACTTTGGCTGCTTCTAGGCAAATATTCAACATCTATACAAGCAAGGAGAGCATGGATGCTTTCAACAAGTTGATAAGCCAGAGCGAGATTGCAAACAGAGTCTCTGAGGGGGAGTACTTATATAAAGATCAAAAGTCATTAATTGAGGTGGCGATGAGAAAGGGTAAGCTTGATCAGGCTACTCTTGGTAAAATATATTTAGAAGCATTTGACGGAGCCTTACAGAATGGGGACCTTTTCGCTACAAGGTTGTCTTGGCTTGCGGCTTACATGAAGGAGGCTAAGAAGAATGGGACAATAAAGAGCTATTCAGATTTTGATATTATTGATGCTGCTGAAAATATTGATTTAGATGCATTAGCTAAGGCTGATGATACATCTCAACAAATAAATAATGTGTCCGACTACTCTGACGCTCCAGAGATGTTTACAAGGGGTGAGAATCACCTCACCAGAGAGCTTCTTTATAACTTCAGATCATTTAGTGTTAATATGTGGATTAATAATGCAATAGCATTAAGGGACCTTGTTAATTCTAAGGGTATTGAGGTTGATAAGGCTAAGTCAGCAAGGCTGATGGCTGGTAGTATGATGGCTGTAGTAACATTCCAAGCGATGAAGCAAATGGTAGTGAATCCGTTGTGGGACGAAATACTATCTATACTAGGGATAGAGGATGACGATGATGAGAAGGAGATTAGTGAGAAGGTTTATACGCTTATATATAATTCAATAGCAGACTATCTTGTTGGTGGTGCTCCAGGAGGAGAGTTCACTGAAGGTGCTTTAAAGAGAAGCGTTAATTTCATCTCAAAATTGTTTGACCCAGAAGTAGCTAGCGGTGAAAAACATCCTCCCTTTTACGTCAAAGAACAGTTTATACCAGGCACATTTGGTATGCCACTTGAACCTGTTGAGGGTCTTTACGAACTAGCTAAAGACTATGCTGAGGACAAAGAGTTGAAGGACTATAATGCTTATAAGGGATTAGGTCTTGCTTCTGGTATATTAGGTGAGGGGACTTTAGATAGATTATTTTCAAAGGCATCTAGTAAGGAAAAAAAGCTCAGTAGTAGAGAGAAAAAAAGACCAAGAGTAAAGAGAATGAAGGTAAGAAAGGTAAGTAAGGAGAGAGAGATGTTACTTACGCAAATCAAGAAGTTGATAGAATAAAAGAACTACCTCAAGATGCAGAGGATGGAGCTACAATGAATTTGGATGGTTCAAGGTATGAGAATGATAGACATATATAAATGTATTTGTCAATTCGGCATTGAAAAAAAATAACTATCTTTGTATATATAAAAAAATTTAAAAAATGGCAGTAACAACAAATAAGACAGGTAGATTGGTGGACGCTACCTACGACAATGTTAAAGAAACCTTTCCAGTGTCTACAGCTGGAGCAGGAACAGTGTCTACTGTAAATGGAGCAGACAGAAAGGTTGTGGGTATAGGAACATCTTTCACATCATTAAGTGTTGGTGACTACATATGGTTTAAGACAGCAGACGAACTAGCTGAGATAGAAAATATTGTTAGTGACACTGAGTTGTCATTAAGAATAGCTCCAGAGACTACAGCTACAGGAGACACTTATGCAACAATAAAAAAGAATAACTACTCCAATATAAGCTGGTTAATCGATCCTTTGACTGATGCGGATATAAATAAATTCACGTTTAAGGCTGGAACATCAAGAACTTACGGTAGCAGTAAATCAAATACTATGGGTGGTGGAAAAAGATTGCCACCAGTATTGATAGATAGTACTGCTAACACCAATACAGTTTTTATTTCTGCTGAGTAAATAATATTAATTTTTAAAAACATAAATTATGAGCGTAGGTTTTCAATACGATAACTATGGTACTGGATCTTCAGAAAACGGAATATTTGATGCGGCAAATAATGGTGGAACAGTTCCCATTGCTTTTAGTGTAAACTTAACAGACAGTATCGCTTTTAATGGTGGTAATGTAGGAATTGGAACTAATACTCCTTTATACGGTTTAGACATTCAAAAAGATACTTATGCTTTAAATGTAGAAGGAACTTCACCAAGTGGAGGAAATGCTTTTAGAATGGTAATTGACCAAACAACAGGAAGAACTAACGGAGCAGTTGCTGTAATAGGTATTGAAGGTGATGCAACTAATATTAATACAGCAGGTTTACAAATTTCAATGAATCCTTTAATTGGAGGAACTTCACCTGCATTAAGAGTAATTGGAACACCTGATGCTAATTATGGTGCTTTATTTACTCTAAAAGGTGGTACTGCTTTTAATTCAGATTTAGGGGGGACAGATATATTTAATTACGCTTCAAATGTTGGTTCTTTAAGTGTTGGATTTTTAGGCACTTCTATTCATAAATTATTTGTTTATAATCAAAATGCTTTAGCAAATGTAGCAGCTTTTGCAGATTCAACAAATACAAAATATTTTACAATTTCTGATGCAGGAGTAGCATCATACACAGGAGCAGGGGTTCAAATGGGAATTGGAACAACAACTCCTAATGCTACTTTAGATGTTATTGGTAATGCTAAAATTGGTGTATCAACTCCTTTAAATAATGAAAAGTTAGTAGTATCAAATTCAACAGTTAATCAAGGAATTTTAAGATTAACAGATATTGATGGAGCAGGAGGTGTAGGAGTATTAGTTGCAGCAAATGATTCATTAGGAAATTATACTGTTAACTTTGGAAGTAATGCTTTAAATAGAACTTTATTACAGGGCAATAAGTCTGCAATATACATTGATAGACAACAACTACAAGGAAGTGCAGCAGGTTCACAGATAGGATTTAATGCAGGTGGAACATTTTGGGGTATTGGTGTTAATATAATGGGTGCTGATACTTTTGATTGTTTTGTAGATGCACCAACTAGAAAATTCAACTGGGGTTATGCCACGAATGGAATTTCAGGAACAGGAACACCATTTATGACATTAAATAGTACTGGTTTAGGAATAGGTACTGCAACACCTGAACAATCATTACATACCACAGGAAGGGTAAAACTTGACAATCAAACAGCACCTGCAACACCAACAGGAGGGGGTGTAATTTATGTTGAAGCAGGAGCATTAAAATACATTGGTTCAAGTGGAACAATTACAACTTTAGGAGTAGCATAAAAAAATAATTATATTTACAATTCAAAAATAAAAAAATGAAAACTTACACAATTACAACAGATGGAATGAGCAATGAAAATGTTATTGCTCAACCTTTTACTATTGAAGTAACTCAAATGGTATACAATGACAATCAATTTGCACAATCTTTAACAGTTGGAGTAATAACTAAAAATGGTGCTGATGTAGAATGTTGTAATGATGATGTTCCACATTCAAACACTTATGATTTACCTGCAATGACTTCAAGTAAAAATTCTGATTTATCAGGATTTGAAGCATTATTGCAAGAAAAATATCCTGATAATTGGAGTTAATTAAATACGTAACTATTAAAATAAAATAAAATGAAATCATTAAAGAACAAGTCGTTTACCATAGATGGAAACGAAACAAATTACGTTCAAATAACTAAGGCTATATTAAATAACCCTGGTGACAAAGGTTTATCTCCATTGGATCAGATAGAAAGAGTTAGAGTTATTAATAGATTACCAGAAGAAAACGCTGAAAAGTTAGAGTTTGAAGATTCAGATTTTTTAGTCTTAAAGTCAGCTTTACAAACAATGAGGTTTGCTATGGTGAGTGAAGAAATAGCAGGTTATTGCGAAAAAATAAGTAACACGAATTAACAAATATTAAAACCTCACTAATACAAAATAAATTTAAATTAGTGAGGTTTTAATAAAAAAATAACACTATGAAGAATGATTGGAACGAATATAGTCGGCACGTTTTAAATGAATTAAAAAGATTAAATAAAAATATAGAAAACATAGATAGAGGTCAAAGAGAAATAGAAAAAGATATCGTTAAGCTTCAAACGAAGGCAACAATGTGGGGTGGTATTGGAGGTTTTGTAATAGCTTTATTAACTAACAGTTTGGTGTTTTTAATTAGAAAATGAGTTTAGACAAATTATTGGATGGAAAAACTATTGCGATGGGTGCTCTTGCGTCTTTGGTTGGTTATGTATTTTATGGTTTTATTAACCTACAAGCTAAAGTTGATACTATGGAAGCTAAACAAATCCAAGTAATGACCGAGCAGCGAGATTTATGGAATAAGTACAACGCAGATTTAGACAAAAAGATTGACTTCTTAAAGACTTACTTTAATACACAAGTGGACCAAGAACATAGGTGGAGCGAGTACTGGAAGCAAAAATACGAGGATAAAAAATAAAACATAATAAAATGAAACTAAGCGAAAATTTATCATTAAGAGAAGCGACAAAAAGCAACACAGCCGATAGAAATAATATTTCTAACATACCAACCGAAGAACATTTAGAAAACTTGAAAATTGTAGCTGAAAGGGTTTTTCAGCCTATTAGAGAACACTTTGGCGTTCCAATAGGTATAAGTAGTGCTTACAGGTCGAAAGCTCTCAATGCAGCCGTTGGAGGAAGTTTAAGCTCTCACCATTGTAAGGGAATGGCTTTAGATTTGGATGCTGATATGTTTGGGGGTGTTACAAATTCAGAAATATTCCACTACATTAAAGACAATTTAGAGTTTTCCCAGTTAATATGGGAGTACGGAAATGACTTAGAACCTAATTGGGTTCACGTTGGTTATGATCAAGAGAATTTAAGCAAGCAAGTTTTAAAGGCTGTTAAAGGTAAGGGGTATTTAATTTTTTAATTATGGGATTATTAGACGTTTTAAAGGGTAACACTATTGATGCAATAGGAAATGTTGTTGATAATGTTTTTACTAATGATGAAGAAAAAAGCACAGCTAAAAAAAAATTAACTGAAGTTGTTTTAAAGTCTTTAAATGATGTTGCTTCAGTACAAGGAGAAGTAATTAAAACAGAAATGACAGGTAACAAGCTCCAGAGAAGTTGGAGACCTGTTATGATGTTGACCTTTGGTGTTATATTAGTTTGCAAGTGGTTTGGATGGACTGATGCAAGTATTCCTGAAGCACTTGAATTAAAATTAATGGAAATTATCGAGCTTGGTTTGGGTGGTTTTGTCGTTGGTAGAACGGTTGAAAAGGTTGCAGGAACGGTAACTCAAAATGTAGACATGCCATTTCTAAAGAAGAAAGACCGTAAATAATGAGATTTCTATTTTTACTATTAATTTCTGGTAGTTTATTTGGTCAAACTTACGACTTTAACACATCCGCAATGGATGGGTGGACGTTAACAACTGGTCAGCCTAATGCTGGATGGCACAGCCCTAGTGCTATGTGTACTAACACATCTGGGACTTACTACACCAACAATAACTATATTTTTTTATCACCAACTTTTGACTACTCAAGTTGTACAGATGTTTCAGTAACTGTAAATGTTTCTTACAATATACGTAAAGACGATGCGTTTTATGTCTCGTTTTATTACGCTGGAGTTTTACAACCAGATATTCCAATTAATAGCGGAACATCTACTATTACAGTTCCTAATACGGTAACTCAGATGAGATTCTTTCTGACAACTTTTTCTAATGGAGGACTAGTAAACAAGTACTGCCACATGAACTGGGTTAACATTGTTTGTAATACTCCACTACCGATTGAGTTATTATATTTTGAAGCCACAAAAAAAGATAAGTTCAATTCTATTGATTTTGTAACAGAAACCGAGATTAATAACGATTACTTTATTATTCAAAGGAGTGATAATGGTATGTATTATAAAGATATACATCAAATTAAGGGTAATGGAAACACAAACACTCCCTCAATGTACAGCTTTAAAGACTATAACTTTGAGTACACCACAAATTATTACAGATTAATTCAGTTTGACTTTGATGGAAAGGAAACTATCATTGGACCTGTTGTTGTTAATAACATTAATAACGATAGTGAACAGGAGGTTAAAAGGATTAAGTTGTTCAACAATAATGGGGACGGATTTTATATATACTACTATGGCGATAGATCCGAGCTAAGGTACGTCAAGTAAGTCATATTAAGTATCCGTTCTCCCTAGCCCACTTTGGGTGTTCGTGAATTTTTATGTGACACACCCTACATATACTCATAAAGTACTTGTCATCATAAAGTCTCTCGTTCTCCCTTGAGTTCTTGTGGTGTATCTCTGTTGCTTTTTCAGTACATAACTCACACTTTGAGTTCAACTTCATGTACTGCTCACGAATAATCCTGTACTTAGCTAACTCCTCAAGTCTCTTGTCTGATATAGGTTTAATCCTGCTCTTTGGAGGTTTATTTTTGAAGCTTTTTATAGGTTGATGATACTTACACCTCATGGTTTTTCTACTCCATATAGGGTTTTCACACCCTTCTTCTTTACATACTTTAGGCATAAATATATAGTAATACACTTCCGATTAGAGATCCAACTTTAACAAAGAAAAAAATTCCAGGCTGATCCCTGAAGAACCTATCCCACTTAGCTGTGTTACCTAAGTGAAATAAAGGTCTGTCCATCATTACATTTAAAACACCATCAAATAGAGCTGTAAATAGTAATGCTGAGGCTAGTCCAAATTTCCACCCTAATAAGCATTGGGATGCAAAAAAGCCACACCTCTGAATAAATCTTGAGGTGTGGCTATTAAAGTGTTGCCCATTGTTTATATGGGAAGAGTCTATCCATGCTGTAGACAGTATGAATGAGAGGGTTATAATGGAGGATATTAGGATCATGAGTTGAATTTTTTATTCCAACTAAAGTAATTTCCAATAACTAGAGCAACTACTGGTGCTAGAAAGAAGAATGATATCCACCACACCTCACTACCTCTAGCTATTTCAAATAGCAGAACTATTGTGAACATTATCACTATTACCAGAGATGTTAGTAGGTAATTCTTTTTAAAGTGTTCCCACTGTGTTAAATTATTCATTTTTTGATAGTTTAATTTTAAATTCTATTCTTGGATTATTTTTATCTATAAATTTTCTTGCTACAATTTTAGTACACTTGTTGTCATTCTTTATAACTTCAGCAACCTGTAAGCAGTCTAACACAACCTTTAAGCTGTTGTCAAGGTCTGATCTATTTGATCGGTAGTAGACATCTATCTCAAACTCAAAGTATTCTGTTATCATCGCACCCCTACTCTTTCCAACCTGCATGTAAAAACTATCCTCATATTTTTTTAGTGCAGCAGTCTTGTAAAGGGAAGCAAACTTCCCCTTACTTGTTATCCTGTAGCAGTTAGACTTGCTTGGTGTGTTACCTAGTACAACTCCCTCAATCATTTATTATCAGGGATAATAGCTATGCTACCAGCGGTGTTTAGAAAGTTACTAGCTACCTGACTTGCATTTCTAACAACATTAATCTCAACCTTTACAGGGTCTACAATTCCGTCCTTCATCATGTCAACATACTTGTCTGTGTAGACGTTGTAACCTAAGTTCTTGTCGCTCTCGTTTATCTTGTGCATAATAACATCAGGCTTAAGACCTGCGTTAGTTAATATCTGGTGAATCGGCATTGTAAGAGCTTCCTTAAGTATGTTAACTCCAGTCAGAACATCTCCAGAGTGAGTACAAGAAAATGTATCTAACTCTTTAGATGCTAGTAGTAAGCTAACACCACCACCAGGAACTATTCCTC